>VOFC01001913.1_pt1 | contig 30001 bp, 50 predicted proteins | sample 5384161 | NCBI WGS metagenome assembly VOFC01 (sample SAMN12384722, study PRJNA508395) | human gut metagenome | isolation source: healthy gut B | host: Homo sapiens
TTCACTTGTAGAATTTAAAGTAAAAATGCTTAAAAAAAATTTGGATTTAGAAAATGTAAATGATAAAATAAAATTTTTCAATGAAGTTGCAAAAATTTTAGCAAAAAGTAGATAACAATATGGAAAGAGAAGTATACATAGACAAAATTTCTCTAGAATATAAAGTTTCAAAAGATGCTATCTATGCAGAAATAAATAAGCTATTGTATGCAAATAGTAAAGCAGAGCAAAAAATTAGAAAAACAGGTAGCACCAATAAATATTACAAATCATATTGCTGTAGATAATGTAGAAGTAGACGAAAAAACGAAGAAAAAGAGAAAGCTTGATAATATATTTGTTAGTAAATTATCCAGATGTTGCTTTTGAAAAACTAAAAAACATAGCAACGAGCAATTTAATAAAAGTAAGAAAGAAATGTTCAAATAATAAACAAATTGTATGACGTACAAGAAAAAAGGAAATATTAATATAGAAAACCTAATCGATTTATTTGAAGATGAAGATACTGTAAATTATTTATCTGGAATTATGTCATATGATTTTGAAATATCAGATGTAAATAAATGTATGGTGGATTAGACAAGCTATAACAAGAGCTATTGCAGACCAAGCACGTACAATAAGAATTACCAGTACACATGGTAGAAACAATAAATAGATTAATTCGTACATCAAGACACTTATTACAACAATTAGGCAGAGAGCCAACGCCAGAAGAAATAGCTAAAGAAATGGATATGTCAGTTGAAAAAGTAATGGAAATTCAAAAAATTGCACAAGATCCAGTTTCATTAGAAACACCAATTGGTGAAGAAGACGATAGTCATTTAGGAGACTTTATTCAAGATGAAGATTCGCCAGCACCACAAGATGTAGCATCATATACATTATTAAGAGAACAATTGGAAGAAGTAATGAAAACATTAACACCAAGAGAAGCAAAAGTTTTAAGATTAAGATTTGGACTTGATGATGGAAAAGCAAGAACACTTGATTAATTCTTTTTTACAAAATCTATAAAATTCATATTTTAATTTATTAGAAAAAATCTAATAATCCTCCTTTGAATCAATACTACATAAATTATACCATTTAATACAGCAAAAATCAATATTTTATTCAATTTTTCTGTTTACTTCTTTTCCAAATTCTGGTTTTGAAGAAAGTTTTTCATATTCCTTACATTTTATTTTATATTCCATTTGCATTGCTAAATATCTATAGTACATATATGCTTGTTCGTATTGAAGCATAGGATTAAACATTGCGTTAGATTCTAAATTGTCGTTTGCAAAATTATTTTGAGACGTATCATATCCCATTCCAGCAAAAGTAGGATTTCCGCCGAAAGGTGGTATTCCATAAAAATTATAATCCATATTTTTATCCATAAATTTAAATCCTTTTAAATATATTTAGGTTTTGGGATTTACCTATAAACCTGAATAACTATTAAATTGCTAATACTTATTAAAAATATAAAGTTATTTTTATTATAAATAATTCAAAATTATCGAAGGTTTAAGAAAATTCAAATATTACAATATTAAAATATTGGATAAAATCTATAATACTAAATTCTATAAGTTTAAATTTAATATTGGTATTGTACTTAATAAAATATATGTATAAAAGGCTGCAATAATACCTTGCAATAATTTTCCATAAATATATTTTTTAATAGAAATTTTAGCTTTAGATGAAATACTTAATACCTGTAATGCGACAGAAATGCCACCAAAACCTAATAAAAAAAAAGCAGAAATTATAATATTTACAGAAATTGCTTTATTAGATATTGCAGAGACTAATGAAACACCATTAGTAAGCTCTAAAAGTCCAGATAAAATTCCTTTAATATATATGGAAGAAAGTCCAAAAATATTTCCTATTGGTTCTAAGATAAGGCTACATATTTCTAATACTTTGCTGGTATTCAAAATAGAAATTATAACAGAGAAAATAACAACAAATCCACCTATCATAACTATTGTTTTACAGACTCTAAAATAGAACTTGCAAGAACTTCTCTAAATTAGAGAAAGTGCAAATTGTATTTTCAGAAGTACTAGTAGATTGTTTTTATATGTGATAAAATTGTGGATATTTGTGCTTTTATTTTTATTAAATCTACTTAAAAGACCAGAAATAATGCCTACGGTAATTGCAGATAATATATGAGTAATTAGTAACAAAAATCCAATTGAAGAATTAGAAAACATAGTAATTCGAACAGTTCAATTATAAAAAGAGGTCCAGAATTATTTGTAAAACAAAGCATTCTTTCAGCTTCTTCAGTAGTACACAAATTATTATCCTTTAGATCTGTAACAATTTTTGCACCAACTGGATATCCACTAATTAATCCTAAAATAAAGGCGTAAGCACATTCGCCAGGAACATTAAAAATTGGTCTCATAAATTTATTACAAGCTTTACTAACGTATTTTATAACATTTGTGTGACTTAAAAGATTGGTTGCAATAAAGAATGGAATTAAGCTGGGAACAACATTGTTTGCCCAAAGTTTTAAGCCATTTTTTGCTGCTGTTAAGTTTGATTTAGAAAAAATAACAAGAAAAATTGTAAAAAGTACAAAAATAATAGAAATAGCATTTTTTCTTATAGATAAAGTTAAAATTAAAAATTTATTTTTTTTTTAGCATTCGAGTCAAAATATTCTAGACGTTCCAAAATATACTCCTTAAATTAAAGTTATAATAATTATAGTAAAAGACATTTAATAATATGCTTAATTAATTAAAAATACTTGACAGTTTACAATAATAAATATAAAATAGAATAAGGTAAGAAGATATATGCTAATACATAAAGTGAATATAAAAAATTGAATATAAACTTTATATATATTTAAAAGATATTAGATATATATTTTTATGCACATTGAAAATTTAATAGAAAGAGGTGTAAAATTATGGAATTCGTAATTTATATCGCCATTTTTCTAGTCTCAGCAGTTGTTTTTACCTTTGTTGGTATTGCAATTAGAAAGAAAATAGCAGAATCAAAAGTAGGCAGTGCAGAAAACGAAGCAAAAAGAATAATAGAGCTAGCACAAAAGGAAGCCGAGAATAAGAAAAAAGAAGAAATATTTAAGGCTAAGGAAGAAATAATAAATGCTAGAAAAGATTTGGACAATGAGGTTAGAGAAAGAAGAGGCGAAGTTCAACAACAAGAAAGAAGATTATTACAAAAGGAAGAAAACTTAGAAAACAGAATCCTTCAAATGGAGAAAAAGGAGCAAGACCTTGAAAGAAGAAGACAAGAAATTGAAAATAAGAAAAAGGAAATAACAAACACTTTTAGACAAACAAATGGCAGAATTGCAAAAAATTTCTGGCTTCACAAAAGATCAAGCAAAGGAAATGCTACTTTCAGAATTGGACAAGCAATTATCTTTAGAAAAAAAGCCAATTTAATTAAGGCATCAGAAACAAAAAATAAAAGAGGAATCTATAAAAAATGCCAAAGAAGTTATTGGATATGCAATTCAAAAATGTGCTGCAGATCATACTGCAGAAACAACAGTATCAATTGTAACACTTCCAAATGATGAAATGAAAGGAAGAATAATTGGTAGAGAGGGAAGAAATATCCGTACACTAGAAACATTAACAGGTGTCGACCTAATAATAGATGACACACCAGAAGCAGTTGTTATTTCTGGCTTTGATGCATTAAGAAGAGAAGTTGCAAGAATTGCACTAGAAAAATTAATGGAAGACGGAAGAATTCATCCAGCAAAGATTGAAGAAATGGTTGAAAAGGCAAAAAGAAGAAGTTGCTCAAACAATTAAAGAAGAAGGCGAAAGAGCTTGTTTAGAAACTGGAGTAATTGGATTACCACCAGAAGTTATAAATTTACTAGGAAAGTTAAAATATAGAACAAGTTATGGACAAAATGTATTAAATCACTCAATAGAAGTTTCTAATCTTGCAAGAATAATGGCAGATGAGTTAGGACTAGATACCAAAGTTGCAAGAAGAGCAGGTTTATTACATGATATAGGAAAAGCCTTAGATCATGATATTGAAGGAACACACGTACAAATTGGTGTAGATATATTAAAGAAATACCACGAAAATCCAATAGTAATAAATGCGGTAGAAGCACATCATGGTGACGTAGAACCTCAAAGCATAGAAGCTGTACTTGTTGCTGCTGCGGATGCAATATCGGCATCTAGACCAGGAGCAAGAAGAGAAACACTAGAAAATTACATTAAACGTCTAGAAAAACTTGAATCAATAGCAGATTCATTTAAAGGTGTTGAAAAATCATTTGCAATACAAGCTGGACGTGAAGTAAGAATTATAGTAAAACCAGAGCAAATAACAGATGCAGATATGACAATTCTAGCAAGAGATGTTGCAAAAAAAGTAGAAGAAGAAATGGAATATCCAGGACAAATAAAAGTAAACATCATAAGAGAAACAAGAGTTGTAGATTATGCAAAATAAAAAGGGCCTTATGGCTCTTTTTTTTTTTTGTTGTAATAATTGTAAAGTTTTGCTATAATAAAAAAAGAATTGTTTAAACAGAAAAGGAGAATTAAATTGAAAATTTTAGCAATAGGAGATATAGTTGGAGAAGAGGGAGTAAGAAAAGCAAAAAGAAGAACTTCCTAAAATAAAGCAAGAGGAAAAAATAGATTTTGTAATTGTAAATGCAGAAAATTCTGCAGGAGGAATGGGAATAACCACAAAAATATTTAATGAATTAAAGTCAATGCAAGTAGATGTAATAACAATGGGAAACCATACTTGGGGAAAGAAGGATATTTTTGGATTTATCAATGATAAAATGCTTATAATACCAGCCAATTATCCAGCAGGAGTTCCAGGAAATGGTTATAATATTTATAATTGTAAAAATAAAAAAATTTGCGTAATAGAATTAATGGGTAGAACAGATATGAATATTTTAACAGAAAATCCATTTTAAAGGCAAATGAAATAATAGAAAAAGTAAAGAATAAAGTAGATATAATAATATTAGAATTTCACGCAGAGGCAACAGCAGAAAAAATTGCGATGGGATATTATTTAGACGGAAAAATCACTGCTTTATATGGAACACATACACACGTACAAACTGCAGATGAGCAAATACTAGAAAAGGGCACAGCATATATAACAGATATTGGTATGACAGGACCTAACAAATCTGTAATTGGAATGGAAGTTGGAGCTTCTATAAAAAGATTTGAAACAACACTTCCAGAGAGATATAAACTTGCAGCAGGTCCATGCACATTACACGGATGTATATTTGAAATAAATGACGAAAATTATCACGTGGATAAAATTACTAGAATAGTTAGAAAATAAATGGCGAAAAATGAAAGAAAATGACGATGAAAAATGTAAAAATTTCCAAAAATATATAGACATTAAATCCTAAATATTGTATAAATATAACTGTACTTAAAATATACAAAAAAATAAAATATTAGGAGGATAAAAATGGAAGTTTTAAAAATTTCATCAAAATCAAACCCAAATTCAGTAGCAGGAGCAATTGCAGGACTAGTAAAGGAAAGTAACAAGGCAGAAATGCAAGCAATAGGTGCAGGTGCTTTAAATCAAGCAGTAAAAAGCAGTTGCAATAGCAAGAGGATTTGTAGCACCTGCAGGAGTAGACTTAATATGCATACCAGCATTTGCAGAAGTAGAAGTTGAAGGAGAAGAAAGAACTGGAATTAAGCTAATTGTAGAGTCTAGAAAATAATTATTTAGAAAAATAAATAAAAATAGGGCGTTATAAAATACGCTCATTTTTTTTCTTTTGCAAGAAACCTAAAATTTAGAGAAAATCAATTTTAAATTATAAAATATACAAACAGCAAAAAAAATTATAAAAATTTTTTTCTTTTTCTAAATTTCTATTGAAAAAAAAATGGATATATAATGTATTATTACAAATGAAAATCATACCTCAAATAAGCATATAAAGGTATTGATTAAAACTAGATATGTGAAAAAAGGAGGAATGTGATTAAATATGAAAGTAAGTAGCATATTTAAATACATATTTATAATATTTGCAATTGGCATAATAATAGCAGCAGGTTATAAAATTTATAGCAGTCAAAATCAGGTTGCAGAAGAAAATAACGAAGAAGCACAGGCTGATGAAACAATATTAAAAGATATAAGAATTGCAATTACAAATTATGATAATATAAATCCTTTAATAACAAATAATAAAGAAATATTAAACATAGATTCATTAATATTTGAACCATTATTCACGTTAAATGAGAATTACGAACTAGAACCTTGTCTTGCAACAGAATGTTCGAAAACAGGTGATAATGTATATGTGATTAAAGTTGATAACAAAATAAATTGGCAAGATGGTACATCTTTTATTGCAAAAGATGTTGCATATACTATAGAAACAATAAAAAATGGAAATTCAATATATAAATATAATGTAGAACATATTTCTAATGTGGAAGTAATAGATGCAAGCACAATAAAACTAACATTAGATGCAAATGTACCATTTTTTGAATATAATTTAATATTCCCAATAATGTCTAGTACATATTTTTATGGAGAAGATTTTTATAATTCTAGTAAAACACCAATTGGAACTGGAAAATATAAGATTTCTAATGTGAGTGATAATAACATAACACTTGTAAAAAAAATGAAAAATATAAAAGATTTCAAGAAGATCCAAAAATAGAAACAATAAAAATAAATTTATATTCATCTATGGGAGAAGCATTTAACAGCTTTAAAATTGGAAATATAGATGTACTTAATACATCAAATGCAAACTTTCAAGATTATATAGGAACAATAGGATTTAACAAAATAGAATATCCAGGAAGAGAATTTGACTTTTTAGCATTAAACTGCACAGATACAATACTTCAAGACTCATCTGTAAGAAAAGCACTTGGCTACGCAACAGACAAAGACAATATAGTAACTTCTGTATTTAATAATCAGAGAAAAACAGCGGATTATCCATTAGACTATGGAAATTTCTTGTATCAAAACCAAGAGGTTAGTTCTGGGTATAATGCAGAACAAGCCAAGAAAGTATTAGAAGATGGTGGATGGACTTATATAAAAAATAGATGGAAGAAAAATATAAGTGGATATACTAGAACATTAAAACTTAAACTTGCTGTTACAAGTGACAATGAGGCAAGAGTTAGAGTTGCAGAGACTATAAAAGAACAATTAAAAAATATAGGAATAGAAGTAACAATAAATAAAATAACAGATAACCAATACGGAAAATATATAGAAAATAAAGACTATCAAATGTTGCTAACAGGAGTATATACATCATATACACCAGACTTAACCTATTACTTTTTGCAAGGAAATATATTTAATTACGAAAGCGAAAAAATGAACGAACTAATGCAAAAATCTTTAATAATAAAAAATACAAAAGAATTATCAGAAATATACCAAAAGATATATAGTCAATATAAAGAAGATGTACCGTTTATAGGACTATACAGAAATAAAAAATATAACTTTAACAAGTCAGTCTTTAACTGCAAAAAAATAACACCAAACAACTATACCACATATTACAATTTAGAAAGTTGGTATAGAAAATAAAAAAAAGAAAACAAATGTTTGAAAAAAGTATTGACAAATAAAAATAATAGTATATAATATAACAAGATTGATAATACAAACACATGTTTACAATAATAGGAGGAAATTATGGGTATAGAAAATAACGATAAGAAAAAAGCATTAGAATCTGCATTAGGACAAATAGAAAAACAATTTGGTAAAGGTTCTGTTATGAAATTAGGAGACTTTACAGCAATGAATGTAGAGGCAATTCCTACAGGAGCATTAAGCTTAGACATTGCACTTGGAATTGGTGGAATACCAAAGGGAAGAATAATAGAAATATTTGGACCAGAATCTTCTGGTAAAACAACACTTGCACTTCATATGATTGCAGAAAGCCAAAAAAAGAGGTGGGGAAGCAGCTTTTATTGATGCAGAACACGCATTAGACCCAGTTTATGCAAAACATTTAGGAGTAGACATAGATAACTTAATAGTATCACAACCAGATACAGGAGAACAAGTCTTTAGAAATTGCTGAAGCCCTAGTAAGAAGCGGAGCAATAGATATAATAGTAGTAGACTCTGTTGCAGCATTAGTTCCTAAAGCCGAAATAGATGGAGATATGGGGGATGCACACGTTGGATTACAAGCAAGACTTATGTCTCAAGCATTAAGAAAACTTGCAGGTGTAATTAACAAATCTAAAACAGTTATAATTTTCATAAACCAATTAAGAGAAAAAGTTGGAATAATGTTTGGAAACCCAGAAACTACTACTGGAGGAAGAGCATTAAAATTCTATGCATCTGTAAGATTAGATGTTAGAAGAATAGAAAACTTAAAACAGGATGGAGAAGTATTTGGAAACAGAGTAAGAGTAAAAGTTGTAAAAAACAAAGTTGCTCCACCATTTAGAGAAGCTGAATTTGACATTATATATGGAAAGGGCATTTCAAAAGCTGGAAATATACTAGATTTAGGTGTAAACTTAGACATTGTTGAAAAGAGCGGTTCTTGGTTTAGCTATGATGGAACAAGAATTGGACAAGGTAGAGAAAATGCTAAGAGATACATAGAAGAAAATCCAGAAGTAATGGCAGATATAGAGAAAAAAGTTAGAGCTAAATTTAATGAAGCATTCGAAAAAAGTTTAAGTGACGAAATAGAAGTTCAAGACGATGACGAAGAGCCAGTTGATGAAGAGTAAAGAGTGAGGATACAATGAAATTTACAAAAATGCAGGGCATAGGTAACGACTATGTATATGTAGACTGTACAAAAGAAAATAAAATAGAAAACCCAGCAGAGCTATCAAAAAAAGTCAGCAATAGACATTTTGGAATTGGCTCTGATGGGCTAATTTTAATAGAGAATAGTAATGTTGCAGACTTTAAAATGGCAATATATAATGCAGATGGAAGTCAAGCAGAAATGTGTGGAAATGGAATAAGGTGTGTTGCAAAATTTGTGTTTGATAAAGGTCTTACCAATAAAGAAAATATAACAATAGAAACATTAGCTGGAATAAAACAACTAAAATTAAGTACTGAAAATGGTAAAAAAAAAAGTAAGAGTAGATATGGGAGAACCAATATTAGAAGCAAAAAAAAATACCAGTAATTTCAGATAAAAATCCTGTAATAGATTTACAACTACAAGCAGCAGATAAAACATTTACAGCCACATGTGTATCTATGGGAAATCCGCATGCAATAACATTTGTAAATAATGTAGAAGAACTTGATGTAGAAAAGTATGGAAAAAATATTAGAAATAAAAAAAAGAATTTCCTAAACATTCTAATATAGAATTTGTTGAATTAATAGATAAAAATAATATAAAGATGAGGGTATGGGAAAGAGGTTCTGGAGAAACACTTGTTTGTGGAACAGGATCTTTGTGCTTCTGTTTGTAGCTTGCATACTTAATAATAAAACTGAAAGAAAAGTAAATGTCCATTTACTTGGAGGCACGTTGGAAATAGAGTGGAATAAACAAAATAATCATGTGTATATGGAAGGACCAGCAGAAATAGATTTTGAAGGAGAAATATAATAAATAAAACATCTCAAAAATAGTTTCATTTATCCTAAAAAATGGGATATAATATCTAAAAATATAAAAAATAAATACGAAAAATCAAGTGTTTATGCGACTTCCGAGAATTGTAAAATAAAAAAAGTGAAAAAAAATTAAAATAGGTATTGACAAAATAAATAAATTTTAGTATACTAAGGAAGTCGAGAGAAATGGTCGCTTAGCTCAGCTGGGAGAGCATCTGCCTTACAAGCAGGGGGTCATAGGTTCGAGCCCTATAGCGACCACCATTTCTTTATAAGAGAATTTAGATTATTCTAAATTTTTTTATTTACGGCCTGGTAGTTCAGTTGGTTAGAACGCTAGCCTGTCACGCTAGAGGTCGACGGTTCGAGCCCGTTCCAGGTCGCCATTTTTTTTTATAAATAATTATAATGCCTCGATAGCTCAGTTGGTAGAGCAAGGGACTGAAAATCCCTGTGTCACTGGTTCGATTCCCGTTCGAGGCACCATAAAAGAGATTAGCTAAAACAGCTAATTTTTTTGTCTTTAGGTATTTTTTGGGGAATCGAAAGGAGGAAAAGAAAATTGTCCAGTGGACAATTTTTCCCGACGCGGCTCGGCGATTCCCGTTCGAGGCACCATAAAAAGAGATTAGCTAAAACAGCTAATTTTTTTTTATCTTTAGGTATTTTTGGGGAATCGAAAAGGAGAAAAGAAAAATTGTCCAGTGGACAATTTTCCCGACGCGGCTCGGCGATTCCCGTTCGAGGCACCAAAAGAAAAGATTAGCTAAAACAGCTAATTTTTTTTATCTTTAGGAATTTTGGGAAAAATCAAAAAGAGATTAACTTTAATAGTTAGTTTCTTTATTTTTTTTTGTACAAATTTTTCCTTCTTAAATTCACAAAAATGAAAAAAACTAATGCAAAATTATATAAAATGTGATATAGTAATACAGAATAAATGATATAGGAATAAATCTAAAAAATAACATATATATCTAAACTAGAGGTGAAAAAGTTATATGACAGCAGAAAAAAATAAAACAAACATATGAAGACTTAATAAAAGTTATTCCAGAAGAAAATATACATTTAAATGAACCAATGAGCAAACATACAACCTTTAGGATAGGTGGAAGTGCAGATATATTTTTAAAGATAACAAAACAGGAAGAAATAAAGCAGGTATTAAATATTACAAAAAAACACATAATATACCATTTTTATAATGGGAAATGGCAGTAATTTACTTGTAAAGGATAAAGGAATAAGAGGAATTGTTGCTAAAATGTGTATAAATGACTACGAATTTATAGATGATACAACAATTAAAGTTTGTTCTGGAATGTTAAATGCAAAACTTGCAAGAATTTTATTGGAACAAGGATTATCTGGTTTTGAATTTGCAGCAGGAATACCAGGGACAATTGGTGGTGCTGTTAGAATGAATGCTGGAGCATATGGCAGTCAGATGAGCAACATTGTTGTAAGCACAAGATATGTAGATTTAGAAGATGAAAATTATCCTATAAAAGAAATTAGAAATATAGAGCATAATTTTGAATATAGAAAGTCTATATTTTCTAAGAAAAAAGCTATAATTTTAGATACAATTTTAAAATTTGAAAAATTAGATAAAAATGCAATAGAAGAAGAAATGAAGGAAAACAACGAAAGAAGAAGAGAAAAAACAACCAATAGATAAACCAAGTGCAGGAAGTACTTTTAAAAGAGGAGAAAATTTTATAACAGCACAATTAATTGACGAATGTGGACTAAAAGGAACATCAGTTGGAGGAGCAATGGTTTCTGAAAAACACGCAGGATTTATAGTAAACAATAATAATGCTACAGCAGAAGATGTTATTAAACTTGCACAAATAGTTAAAAAAAAAGTATATGAAAAATTTAATAAGAAAATAGAACTAGAGATAGAAATTGTTGGAGAGTAAATTTGCATATAAGACGAAATGGAGAACAAGATGAACGGTTTTTTTTAAGTGGTTTAAATCAAATACAAAAATAAAAAAGATGGATATTTTTAATGATTATAGGAATTGTATGTGTATGCTTTGGAATAGCTAAAATACTTGTAACACAAGAGCTTTCATTTTTAGAACTTGCAAAAATAATATTGCTATTTGTAGCAGGTTTTGCATTTACAATTATAAGTATTGTTAATATTCAAAAGAAGAACATTAGAAATTTTAGTTGAAGAAACAGATACAAGAGACTTAGAAAAAAAAGTAATGTTAAATCTTTAATATTTAATAAAAAAATATATAATCAAGGACCAAAAGTTGTTGTAATAGGTGGAGGAGCAGGATTAAATACTGTACTTAGAGGATTAAAAATTACACAGATAATATAACTGCAATTGTTACAGTTTCAGACTATGGTTCAACTTCGGGAAAAGAGTGAGGAAGAAATTAGTCTTGCGGCATTATCAGATATAGAAGAAAGTCTAGTTGCACTTTCCGCAAATGAAACCGAAATGAGTGATTTATTTAATCTTAGAATGAGAGATGCAAAAGTTAGAGGTAATAAATTTGGAGATATTTTTCTTGACTGCTATGAAAGAAGCGGTTGGAGATTTTTCTGCATCTATTAGAGAGGTTCAAAAAATATTGAATATGACAGGTAAAGTTCTTCCTGTAACACTAGACAGAATAAAAATTTGTGCAGAGCTAGAAGATGGAACAATTGTAGAATGCAAAGACAAAATTCAGAGGTGGTAAGTCAAAAGGTAAGTAAAATTTCCAGAGTGTTTATTTCACCAACCAACATAAGAGTTGCACCAGGCGTAATAGAGGCAATCAAGAAGCAGACAGCATAGTAATTGGCCCTGGTAGCTTATATACAAATGTTATACCAAATTTATTGGTACCAGGTGTCTCTAAGGCAATTAGAGAGGCCAAAGGATTTAAAGTGTATGTAAGCAACATTATGACAGAATATGGTCAAACAGACAATTAAACATTATATGACCATATAAAAGCAATAATAGACCACGCTGGAAAGGGAATAATAGATTATTGCGTATATGATACAGGAGAAATTGTACCAGAATATGTTAGACAATATAATAGAGAAGGTGCAGATTTAGTAGAGCAAAATATTTCTAAGGTAAAAAGATGAAGGAATAAAATTAATACAAAGAAACTTATCTACTGTGGAAAATGGCAGAATAAGACATAATCCAGACGCTATTGCAACGAGCATAATTCAGCTTATATGTGATGATTTAAACTTTAGAGATATGAAAAATGATGCACAGTTTATAATGCTAGACAATAAAATGAAAGATGCAAATAAGAAGTTAAAGAAAAATAAAACTAAAAAATCGAAAAAGAATTCTAACAAAAACGTGGAGAAAGTAAAATCTACGAAAAATATAATGACAGAATAGAATCAATTAGAGATAGTGAAAAGAATAGAAAAAATAAGCTTATAACAATAGAAAAAAATAAGAGAAACAAAGACTTAGAGGCAATGAAAAAATTTTTAGAAGACCATAAGAAAATAAATAATTAAAATATCAAAAAGGAAGAAACGACTGATGAAATATTGTGATTTAAACGAAAATATAAAAAACAACTTAGAAGAGAATGGATAATAACAAATGGAATTGGAGGATTCTGCAGTGGATCTGTATTAGGAGGCTGTAACATTAGAAAATATAATGGATTATTAGTTGCACCTCTTACACCACCTGCAAGAAGATTTTTAGTATTATCTAAATTAGATGAAAGTATTAAAATAAATGGACAAGACTACAATTTATATACAAATATAACAAATAATTTGGAAAATGGAGAACACGAAATCTCAGAAGGATTTAAGTATTTAAAAGATTTTAGAAAAGAGTACATTCCAATTTTTTTCATATCAAGTTAACGATGTTAAAATTAAAAAATTCATATGTATGGAATATGGAAAAAAATACTGTAGTAGTACTTTATAGAGTGCAAAATGGAAATTCAGAAGCAACACTAAAATTAGCTCCTGTGGTAAATTTTAGAGACTTTCATTCTATAAATTACAACCACAAATTTGAGGCAAAGCAAACACACTTCGGAAATAAATTAAAATTAATTTTAGATGGAAACTCAGAAACTCCAATATATATGAATTGTACTGTTGGAAAATACATAAAACATACAGACGATGCTTTCTGCAAAATGTATTATCCAATAGAGGAAGAAAGAGGTTTCGAAGCAGAGGAAAACCATTATGTACCAGGCGTATATAATATAAATATTGAACCAAACGAAAAAAAGAAATTACATTTGTATGTTCTTTAGAGGAAAATATAGAAGAAATAGATGGAATAAATATAATAAATAAAGAGCTAACAAGACTAAGTTCAGTAATATATGATAGTGGAATACTTCAAACTAGAAATATGAACGACAAAAATATTGAACTTATAAAATCATTGCTACTTGCAACAGATAATTTTGTTGTAAATAGACCAAGCTTTAATCTTCATACAGTAATTGCAGGATATCCTTGGTTCTTAGACTGGGGAAGAGACACTTTAATATCTTTTGAAGGATTGCTATTAATTACAAAAAGATATGAGATTGCAAGAGAAGTGCTACTTACAAATATAAGAGATATAAAATATGGATTAGTTCAAATGGATATTCTGGATTTGATAATAGACCTTTATATAATAGTGCAGATAGTTCATTATTGTTGATAGAACAAGTATATAAATACTTAAAATATACAAACGATTATGAATTTATACATAATGAAATTTATCCTAGTTTGGTAAAAATAATAGAAGCATATTCTAACAAAATAGATGTAGATGGAAATAACATTTTCTTAGATGAAGATGGGCTATTATCTGCAGGAACAGAAAAACACTCAAATTACTTGGATGGATGTTAAAATTGGAGATAAGGCAATAACTCCAAGAAATGGAAAAACAGTAGAACTAAATGCACTTTGGTTCAATGCCTTAAAAATAATGGCAAGACTTGCAGAAAAACAGGGAAATAAAGAAGATTGTAAAAAAATATTTAAATATGGCAGAAAAAACTAAAAAATCATTTGAAGAAAAAGTTTTATAATCAAAATAAAAAATGCTTATATGATGTATTAGGAGACGATAAAATAAGACCAAACCAATTATTTGCTCTAAGCTTATCGCATCCAATAGTAGATTCAGTAGAAATTGCAGAAAATATAATTCAAACAGTTGAAGAAAAACTACTTAATCCATATGGATTAAAAACACTTGCTAAAGGCGAAGAAGGATATGTAGAAATATATCAAGGAAGTAGCTTTGAAAGAGATGCAAGCTATCATCAAGGAATTACTTGGCCTTGGCTTTTAGGATTATATTATAATGCATTAAAAAATGAAATCATAATAGAAAAAAAATATTAAAAATAGAGAAAAAATAGAACAAAAAATAAATCAATTAGTTCAAAACACAAAAGAGACATTTACAAAAGAAATGTTTGAAAATGCAAGTGTTGGAACAATTGGAGAAATTTATGATTCTAATGAAGAACATATTGCAAGAGGAGCCTTTGCACAAGCTTGAGTGTAGCAGAAGTATTTAGAATTATATTAAAGAAATAATTAAAAAAATAATTAGACTTTTAAAATTTAAATAATAACGATAATAAAATAAATTATAAACTTAAATATGAATTATACTTCTATAATAAAATGTATAAATGGTTTATGGGCAAATCCAGTAAAAACCTAAATATATTTACAAGGAAATAGAAAAGTGGATATAAATAATCTGGAAGCAAATTTAAAAGCAGGAAAATTAGATAACATATATCTATTGTATGGAGAAGAAAGATACTTACTAGATGCCAGTGTAAAAAAAATAAAAAAACTTTTTGGTGAAATGGTAAATGGAATTAATTACATACAAATAGATGCAGACAATGTAACACAAATAATACAAGATATAGAAACTCCTGCATTTGGATATTCACAAAAGCTTATAGTAGCAAAAGATACAGGACTGTTTCAAAAAGCCAAAAGGGCAAAAAAAAGGAGAAGAAAAAAAGAACCAAAAGTAAAAAAAGATGAAAGCAAATTTGAAAACAAACTTGCTGAATATATAGAAAAAAAATGTAGATATAATAAATGAATCTGTAATATTGTTATTTATAGAAAATGATGCAGACAAAAAACAATCTATATAAAGAAATAGAAAAAGTTGGAGTGGTTTGCAATTTTGAAAAACAAAAACCAATAGACTTAAGTAAAAGATTAAAAACCATATGCAATGCATACAAAGTTAATGTAGATCAAGCAACACTTGCATATTTAATAGACAGCTGTGGAACTTCTCTTCAAGATTTAATAAACGAAATAAGAAAACAAATAGAATTTGTTGGAGAAAATGGAACAATTACAAAGCAAACAATAGACCTACTTGCAATAAAACAATTTGAAAGCATCATATTTGATTTAACAGATAGTCTTGGAAAAAAGAAACATAACACAAGCATTAAGAGTATTAAAAATCTATTAGACTCAAAAGAGCCAATACAAAAAATATTTATAACACTATATGGTCATTTCAAAAAAAAATATATATAACATCTGTGGCATTAAAAGAAAAACTAAATGTCGCAGAAAGCTTAAAATTAAAACCAAATCAAACTTTTTTAGTAAGCAAATATTCTGGGCAAGCAAGATATTTTAAAGAAGCGGAACTTAAAAAATACTACAAGAATTTATAGAATTAGACTATAAATCAAAAAATGGGGTAATAGACTTAAACGTTGGCTTAGAAGCAATACTTTGTGGACATTGTTCATAAAAATTAATAAAATAATGAATAAAATAAAACCTTCTACACAAAATAATAAAAGTGAAGAAGGTTTTTAATATTAGTGTAAAGGAAAGATGATTATGGTAAATTTTAGAACCGATATGGCGGTCGAAAGAAACGATATGTACAAAAAGCAAAATGGACAAATAGATGGAGTAGAAGTTCAAAATGAAGAAAAGGAAAACATAAAGATAACAAGAGTAAAAATAACAAACGAAGAAGGTGAAAAAGCTTTTAAATAAACCGAAAGGAAATTATATTACATTAGATATAAAAAACATAAAGACAATAGATAATGAGCAAATAAAAAAAAATATCAGATAATTTAGCAGAAGAACTAAGAAATATAATAAAAGAACACATATCAGATACAGAAGACATTTTAATAGTTGGACTAGGTAATCTTTATGTAACCCCAGATGCTTTAGGACCAAAAGTAGTTCCAGAAATAGAAATAACAAGACACATACTAGAATATATGCCAAAAGCAATGCCAGAAGACACAAGACCGGTATCTGCAATATCTCCAGGAGTATTAGGAACAACTGGAATAGAAACAATGGAAATACTAAAAGGAATAGTAGAAAACGTAAAACCTAAAATGTTAATTGTAATAGATGCCCTTGCAACAAGAAGCATAGAAAGAATAAGCAGTAGTATACAAATAGCAGACACAGGAATTGTACCAGGTGCAGGAGTAAATAATACAAGAAAAGAAATAAGCCCAAAAACATTAGGAATACCAGTAATAGCATTAGGAATACCAACTGTAGTAGACTTAGCATCTATTACCAATGACTGCATAGACTTATTCATAGAAAATTTGCAACAGAAAGCAATGTCTAACGACTATCTAAATAAATTAAGAGAACAAGATAATTATGAAGAAATAAAAAGAAGCTCTAGTTCCAAAAAAGACTATAATATGATAGTAACACCAAAAGAAATAGACAAACTAATAGAAAATATGAGCAAAATAGTAGCAACTGGAATAAATATGGCTATGTAAACTAAAAAGGAGAGTGGATTTAAAAGGTTGTGCATTAGTAGATGAACAAACTGATTTCAGAAGCTTAAATATACCACAAGATGTAACACTTATTGTGGTAAAGGATGCAAGATATGCAATGGCAATATGCTCTTGCAATTTCTATGACAATCCATCAAGAAAGTTTAAACTAATTGGAATTACAGGAACAAAAGGAAAAACAACAACAACATTTATGATGAGAGAAATATTCCAAAAGCAAGGAATTAAAGCTGGTCTTATTGGAACAATCGCAATTTACAGTGGAGATAAAAAGTTAAAAGATAGTGACAGAACAACACCTGAGAGCATAGAATTACAACAATTATTTGCTCAAATGTATGAAGATGGATGCAAAGTAGTAATAATGGAGGTTTCTTCTCAAAGCTTGAAACTAAACAGAGTAGCAGGCTGTGATTTTGATGTTGCAGTATTTACAAACTTCTCAGAGGACCACATCAGCGCGAAAGAACATCCAAACATGGAAGATTACTTTAATTCAAAATTAAAGTTATTCCAAATGTGTAAATGTGGCTTTGTAAATATAGATGATTTACATGTATGCAAAGTTCCAAAGCTATTCCCAGATAGTGATATAAAGACTTACGGAATTGATAATAGTTGCAATTTACTTGCAAAAGATATAACAATTACAAACTCTTATGTTGATTTTAAAGTAAAACTTGGAGATAGAAATGAGAGAGTAAAGGTTGGAATTCCAGGAAGATTTAGCGTATATAATAGCTTAGCTGCTATAAGTGTTGCACTAAAATTTGGTTGTGATCCTGAGACAATAAAAAGAGGCTTTACTAGAAGTTCGTGTTCCAGGAAGATCAGAACTTGTAAATAATTCAAAGGATTTAACAATTATGATTGATTATGCACACTCTCCAGAAAGTTTATCAAATATATTACATGCAGTAAAATCATATACAAGAGGAAGAGTTATTTCTGTATTTGGCTGTGGTGGAGACAGAGATTCTGCCAAAAGACCTCAAATGGGTGAAATATCTGGAAAAATTGCAGATTTCACAATAATTACATCAGACAATCCAAGAACAGAAGACCCACAAAAAATAGTTGATCAAATTGAAGAAGGAATAAAAAAGACAAAAGGAAAATACACTGTAATAGTAGACAGAGTTGAAGCAATAAGATATGCAATTAACATGGCTAGCAAGAAAGATATAATTGTTCTTGCAGGAAAAGGACACGAACCTTATCAAGAGATAAATGGTGTAAAACATCCTTTTGATGAAAGAGTAATAGTAAACCAAATAATAAAAGGTGAATTATAAAATAAAACATAGATATAAAATCTAATAGGAAACGGGGAAGATAAAATGGCATACCAAATAAAAATACTTCTATTGGCATTTGCAGTTGCATTTGTAATTTCGCTGATAGTAATACCAATTTTAAGAAGAAAGAAAATAGGACAACACGAAAGAGATGACGGTCCAAAATCTCATTTAAAGAAACAAGGAACGCCTACAATGGGTGGAATTATAATGATTATTACACTTTTAATAGTTGGAGGTGTACTTGTATTTGACTATTCAAAATCAGTAGCTGAATCTGAGAGAGTAGTTGCAAGAAATTTAATTCCATTGATTGCAGTTACAGTTGGCTTTGGATTAGTTGGATTCGTAGATGACTTCATTAAACTAGTGTTGAATAATACAAAAGGACTAAAACCTTCATTAAAAATGTTAGGATTACTTATTATTGCAACAATATTTATAGTTTATGTTACAAATGTAATGAAAATAGGAACAGACATAATAATTCCTTTTGCAAAAACCTCAATTACACTGCCAATATATGTGTATATACCATTTATGATAATTGTAATGCTTGCAACGACGAATGCAATAAATTTAACTGATGGTATTGATGGGCTTGCAACATCTGTTACAACAATAATACTAACATGTTTAACTGCAATAGGAATAATTACTGGAACAAAAGAAATTGTTATATTTGGAACAAGTTTAATTGGAATATGCCTAGCTTTCTTATTGTTCAACTTGCACCCTGCAAAAGTATTCATGGGGGACACGGGTTCACTACTTTTAGGTGGTGCAGTATCTGTAATGGCAATATATATGAAGATGCCAATTCTACTACTAATAATTGCAATAATACCAGTATTAGAAACACTATCAGATATAATACAAGTTTCACATTACAAAAGAACAGGAAAAAGAGTCTTCAAAATGGCACCATTGCATCATCACTTTGAACTATGCGGATGGAATGAAAATACAATTGTTTCAGTGTTTAGTATAATAACACTAGTTGCATGTATAATCGGACTTGTAGCTATATAAAAACATATCGATAGATTAGTGCTTAATTTAATAATATAAGAACAAGAATAAAAATAGTTGATTTGAAAAAGTATTAACGATTAGACATAAATTTTGAAAGGAAAGAACGAATGCAAAATAATATTCAAAAAAGTAAGGGAAAGAAATTCTCTAGATTTATGAATAATAAAATGGACTTTATTCTATTGCTGACAGTATTGGTACTGTTAGCTTTAGGAGTTATTATGGTGCTTTCTGCAAGTGCACCATATTCATTATCTGTAACAGGAGAAAGTTACACATTTTTTATTAAACAATTTGGTTGTGCAATACTTGGAATTGCTATAATGCTTTTCTTATCAAAAAGTAGACTATAGATTTTACAAGAAATTTTATTGGTTCGCTTATGTATTTTCTGTTGTAATTCTTCTTTTAGTTTTAGTACCAAAACTTGGAATTGAAGTAAAAGGAGCAAGAAGATGGATTAAATTACCTTTATTAGGACAGTTTCAACCATCAGAAATAACCAAAATAGGATTAATAATATTTTATGCAGGATATTTATCAGACCATAAGGATGATCTAAAAGATTTCTGGAGGGGATTTGTTAAGTCTGCAATTTTCTTAGCACCACCAATTGCAATATTATATTTTATACAGAACCACTTGAGCGTTTCTTTAGTTATATTAACTGTAAGCTCTGTTATGATGCTTATGGCAGGATGCAGAATTTTACACTTCCTGGCAGGAGGAGCCGTGCTCGCTGGTGGAATTGCATTGGTATTGATAAAGAAGTTATCTGGTGGAGGAGATGGAGGCTTCAGACAAGATAGAATTAAAACCTTCTTTGATCCATGGGCTGATGCAACAGGAACAGGATACCAGATGGTACAAAGCTTGTATGCGATTGGCTCTGGAGGATTGTTTGGAGTTGGATTAGGAAACAGTAAACAGAAATTTTTATACATACCAGAACCACAAAACGACTTCATATTTGCAATAGTTGCAGAAGAACTTGGATTTGTTGGCTGTGTTGCAATAATATTGTTATTTGCAATATTTATATGGAGAGGAATAGTAATATCTATGAAAGCTCCAGATATGTTTGGAAGCTTAATGGCAATAGGAATAACAACTCTTGTTGCAGTTCAAGTAGTAATAAATATAGCCGTTGTTACAGCGTCAATTCCAACAACAGGAATGGCTCTACCATTCTTTAGTTACCGGAGGAACAGCATTAATAATATTACTGTCATCGGTTGGAATTCTGCTAAACATATCAAGAGCAGGTTCAAAAGTATAAGAATGTAAAAACAAAATGAGAGGAAATAAATGATGAAAGTTGTAATTGCAGCAGCAGGTACTGGTGGACATATTAATCCAGGAATTGCAATAGCAAATAAAATAATGGAAAAAGAGCCAGACTCTAAAATTATTTTTATTGGAACACCAAGAGGACTAGAAAATGACCTTGTTCCAAGAGCTGGCTATGAACTAAAAACAATAGATGCTTATGGAATAAATAGAAAGATAAATTTAGATAATATAAAAAGACTGTACAAAACAACAAAATCAGTAGGAGAGGCTAAGAAAATTCTAAAAGAGTTTAAGCCAGATGTAGTAATTGGAACAGGTGGATATATATGTGTTTCTGTTGGAATAGCAGCCAACAGATTAAAAATCCCAATAGTTTTACATGAAAGCAATGCATTCCCAGGAGTTGCAATAAAGCTTTTATCTAAAAAGGCGAAGGCTGTTCTTCTTGGATTTGAAGATGCAAAAACAAGATTACCAAAGGCAAAAAATGTCGTGGTTACAGGAACACCTACTAAAATAAAAAGTTCAAAATTAACTGATGAGGAAAAAGCAAATTTAAGAAGTGCATTAATGTTAAAGAATGAACTACCACTTGTGCTTGTATTTGGAGGTAGCCAAGGAGCAAGAAGTATAAACAATGCAATTATTGGAATTATTGAAAATAAATTAAATAAAAATTATCAGATAATTTGGGCTGCTGGAAAAGGAAACTTTGAGAATATAAAACAACAGCTTAAAAAAAAAAAATATGGATATTGATAATATAGAAAATGCAAAAATAATGCCTTATATATACAATATGCAAGAGGTAATGGAAACCTCTGATTTAGTTGTTTCAAGAAGTGGTGCAATGACAATAACAGAAATCTCTAATCTCGCAAAGCCCGCAATATTTATACCATTTCCATTTGCAACCGAAAATCACCAAGAATATAATGCAAGAGTTTTAGAAAAGGTCGGAGCTGCCAAAATAATATTAGATAAAAATTTAAATTATAAAAATCTTAACGATACTATTGAATTAATGGTAGAAAATAAAGAACAGCTAAAAGAAATGGGAAAAAAGGCTGGAAAGATTGCAAATACTAACGTTGAAGAAAATATCTATAATGAAATAAGAAATATTTTAAGTAAAAATTAGAAGAATAAAGTTAATGATTTGTCGAATAATGTCGAACACTGTCAAAAGTATACGAACGATTTTCCTTGATATATACAGCATTTCGTGGTATTATGTATCTCCAAGGAGGAAATAGATATGTTAGACTTAAGAAAACTTTATGGAAAAGTTACTATAGAGGGAGAAGATTTTGAATATAATCAGCACCCTAAGCAACAAGAAAAAATATTTCTCGAATATTATAAAACAAAAAAAGCACAAACTAAAAACGAAAAAAGTATGGAATAGAGGTAATTAAAAAAGAAGAAAACAAAAATGGAATTACAAGAGAAAAGACAGTAGAAAATGGAATATCAAATAATGAAAAAGTAATAGATAAATTATTGGAAATACTTATAGAAAATAAAGTTACTCAATAACAACAAAAGATGTAATAACAGATTTGAAATTAGATCCTTCAATGATTTATAGTAGAATGTAAAAGGAATGATGCTGCAATAAAAAGTGGCATCATTATTTTATTTCTATTATGAAATAATAAAAATAGCGAAAATTATAAATAAAAGAAAAAGTGTAGTGTTACAATAGATGTAAAAAACAAAATATAAAAAGGGACTTGACAGGTATATTATAATAGATATATAAATTTATAAGGTAGAAAAACAAAAAGAAAAACCTTTAAGTGAAAAGGAAGAATATAATGGCTGATAAATTAATTATAGTGGAATCACCAGCAAAAGCTAATACAATAAAGAAATTCCTAGGAGGAAATACTAAGGTAGTTGCTTCAATGGGACATATAAGAGATTTACCAAAATCTAAAATGGGTGTAGATATAGAACATGACTTTGAGCCTGAATATATTAACATAAGGGGAAAAGGAGATTTAATAAAATCATTAAAGAAGGATGCAAAATCTGCAAATAAAGTGTATCTTGCAACCGACCCTGACCGTGAAGGGGAGGCTATTGCCTGGCACTTGGCACACATTCTTGAAATTCCAGAAGATAGTGTATGCAGAGTAACATTCAATGAAATAACAAAGGAAACTGTTCAAGAATCTATAAAGAAGCCTAGAACAATAGACATGAATCTTACAGATGCACAACAAGCGAGACGTGTTTTAGATAGAATAGTTGGTTACAAGATTAGTCCTCTTTTATGGAAAAAAGTAAAACCAGGACTTTCAGCAGGAAGAGTTCAATCAGTTGCAGTAAAAATTATTGTAGATAGAGAAAATGAAATAAGAAACTTCATTCCAGAAGAATATTGGAATATTTATGCTACATTGTTAGATGAAAAATCTAAGAAACAATTTGAAGCAAAATTTTATGGCAAGGATGGAAAGAAAATAGAGCTTCATAAAAAAGACGAAGTGGATGAAATATTAAAAAATATAGAAGATGGAAAATACACTGTAACTAATGTAAAAGAGGGAGAAAAGAAAAAAACTCCAGCACCACCTTTCACAACCAGTACAATGCAACAAGAGGCATCAAGAAAATTAGGTTTCACTTTAAAGAAAACAATGTCTGTTGCACAAGGATTGTATGAAGGGGTTAAAATTCCTGAAAAAGGAACAGTAGGTTTAATTACATACATGAGAACAGATTCTACAAGAATTTCAGAAGAGGCAAGAGCTGCTGCAAAAGAGCAAATTACAAAAACTTATGGAGCAATCTATTATGAAAATAGATATTATAAAAAAGAGTAACGATGCACAAGATGCCCATGAAGGTATTAGACCAACATATATTTATCTTACTCCTGAAAGTATTAAAGATAGCTTAACAGCTGATCAATATAAATTATATAGACTAGTTTACACAAGATTCTTAGCAAGCCAGATGTCTTCAGCCATTTATGATACAATAAATGTTGATATTGATGTGAACAAATATAATTTCAAGGCTAGCGGACAAAATCTAAAATTCAAAGGATTTATGACGCTCTATGTAGAAGGTAAAGATAATGAACAAGAAGATGAAGAAAGCACAACAATTCCAAAATTGAAAAATGGTCAAGAAGTAATAAAGAAAAAGTTGGATTCAAAACAGAGCTTTACTGAACCACCGGCAAGATATACAGAAGCAAGCTTAGTTAAAGAACTTGAGGCAAATGGAATTGGAAGACCAAGTACGTATTCGCCAACAATTACAACAATATTAGAAAGAAGATATATACAAAAAGAGAAAAAGCAATTAGTTCCAACCGAATTGGGAGAAGTTGTAAATAAATTGCTAACTGAAAATTTTTTTGATATTGTAAATGTTGAATTTACAGCACAGATAGAAAACGAATTTGACCGTGTTGCTGAAGGAAAAGAAGAATGGAAACAAGTTCTTAGAGAATTCTATCCACAATTTGAACAGGAAGTTGAAAAAGTTGATAAAGAGTTAGAACATGTTAAATTAGAAGAGGAAGTTTCTGATGTAAAGTGTGATAAATGTGGAAGAAACATGGTTGTAAAAATGAGCCGTTATGGCAAATTTTTAGCTTGTCCAGGTTATCCAGAATGTAAGAATGTAAAACCTTTCGTGGTTACAATAGATGAGCCATGCCTGGTATGTGGAGCAAAAGTTCGAGTAAGGAAAACCAAGAGGGGAAAGAACTATTATATATGTGAAAATAATCAAGTTGCAAATTCATATAGAACAAAAAATAATTTATAGTAAAGTTCAATGAAAAAATACAATAAAATTTGGAAAAAAAACAGGAGAAAAACAATTTTATAAAGAAAATTTTGAAAATGGAACTTTACCAGAATTTTACTTGATAAAAGTTTTTAAACGAAGAAAAAGTTTAAATATGGTTCAAAGAACTAAAAAGAGTTTGTAAACACAAGAGAGAAAATTTGAAAATGGAAAAAAAGAAGATAGAAAACTACAAAAATTATTAGAATTTTGTATTAAAATATGCAGAAATTATAAAATATGCAAATGAATCTAGTACAGGATATGATTATTAAAACACAAAAAGACTTGGAGAAGATTCAAAATTGGAATTTGCTATCTAATACAGGATTAGACGAATTTGTTTGATTGTCAGTATTCAACTGATGGAATTCTGTTTGTAAACAAAGAACCTGAAATTAAATTTAATCTTGAACAAGTAAATATAAATGAGTATAAGATTACTACAAATGCTGATGTATATGACTACATGGTATATGACGGTAGAAGAAGATATGAGTATGTATTGATTGGAAAAAAGTTATATAGATGTTCAAAAAAATATAGAAACACAGTTATAAAATTACTAGATATATTCAGAAAGAACTTTACAAAAGAGATTATTTTACCAACAAAAGAATTATCTAATTTTTTTGTTATAGTTGAACCAAATATAAAAAATAGTTTAGAAGTACCTGAAAAAGAGTATCAGAAAATAAAGAAATATATTCCACCTCAATTATATGCAAAGCTTTATCTAGACTATAATGAAAAGAACTATGTAGTTGCAGAAGTTAGATTTATCTATGATGATGTTGAAATAAATCCTTTAGATGGAAAGAACTATCCAGAGGTAGTATCTAGGAATAGCATAAAGGAAGCCAAGCTTTTAAATATGCTTGTGGAATCTGGATTTATGCTAGATCAGAAGAATAACAGACTAATACTTATAAATGATGACAAGATATATAATTTTTTAAGTAATGATATGGACTTATATATGAAAAACTTTGAAATATTGGCAACAGATAATTTCAAGGAAAAAAGAAATAAGAAGTTCAATGCAGGTTACTTTGGGAGTAAAAGTTGAAAACCATTTACTAGATATAGATTTCTCAAGTTTAGACTTTGATCCATCTGAACTACAAGAGATAATGACACAATACAAATTAAAGAAAAAGTACCACAGATTAAAAGATGGAAGTTTTATAAAATTAGAAGATAATGACACAATAAAATTTATTGATAGTGTTACAGAAGATATAGATGTAGATTACAGTAGCTTGAAAGATGGAAATTTAAAGCTTCCAATGTACAGAGCCTTATATCTAGATAAAATTCTAGAAAAGAATACTTCTGTGCGTGCAACAAAGGATGAGAATTTTAAGGACTTAATAGAACATATTGATATAAAAGAAATAGAAGGAAATATAGAAACACCAAAATCTTTGAATGCAAACTTAAGAGAATATCAAAAAATAGGAGTTCAGTGGCTAAGAACGCTTGGCGCTTATGGGCTTGGAGGAATACTTGCAGACGACATGGGACTTGGAAAAACAGTTCAACTTCTATGTGTTGTTTGTGCTTACTTAGAAAGTACAGAGAAAAGTAAATTGAAGCCTACTATTGTAGTTTGCCCAAGTTCTCTTTGCTTGAACTGGCAAAACGAAATAGAGAAATTTACAACAGGAGTTACATCATTAGTAATTCATGGAACATTACAAGAAAGAATGAAACAAATATCTGAAATTCCGAATTACAATATAGTTATAACATCTTATGAATTACTAAAACGTGATATTGAAGAATATAAAAAATATAATTATCAATTCAAATATATTATTGCAGACGAGGCACAGTACATAAAAAATAACAATACTCAAAATGCAAAAGCTATAAAGAATATAACATCAGAGGTTAGGTTTGCATTAACTGGAACGCCAATAGAGAATTCGCTATCAGAACTTTGGTCAATTTTTGATTTTATAATGCCGGGATATTTATTTGGCTATAGAAAATTTAAAGAGTTATATGAGACTCAATAATGAGAGAAAATGATGACCAAGCAATGCAAAAACTAAAAAAATTGATAGAGCCATTTGTTCTGAGAAGAATAAAGAAAGAGGTGCTTACAGAACTTCCTGATAAGACAGTTACTGTTTTGAACAGCCAAATGCTAGATGACCAAGAACAAATCTATTTATCTTATTTAGCACAAGCCAAGAAGAGTGCTTTTGAAGAGATAAAAGAGAATGGAATAGAGAAGAGCCAGATAAAAATTCTAGCACTTCTAACTAGATTAAGACAAATTTGCTGTCACCCTAGTTTATTCATAGAATACAATGGAGGAAGCGGAAAGCTTAATCAGTGTATAGAGATAATAAAAGATGCAATTCAGGGTGGTCATAAAATATTGTTATTTTCAGGCTATACAGCAATGTTTAAGATAATAGAAAAGAGTTGAAAAAAGAACAGATTGAATACTTGAAACTAACTGGACAAACCAAGGTGTCTGATAGAATAGACTTAGTTGATGAATTTAACAATAATCCTGATAAAAAGTTATTTTTAATATCTTTAAAAGCTGGAGGAACAGGATTAAACCTAACAGGAGCAGACATGGTTATACACTATGATCCATGGTGGAACATTTCTTCAGAAAATCAGGCAACAGACAGAACTTACAGAATAGGACAAAAGAGAAATGTTCAGGTTTATAAATTAATAACTAAAAATTCTATAGAAGAAAAAGATATATGATTTACAGAAACGTAAGGAAACTTTAATTGATAATATGCTGTCAACAAATCAAACATTTATAAGCAAGTTATCTAAAGACGAGATAATGAACTTGTTTGAATAAAGAAAGGAAAACCATGAAAAACGAAATAGTAGTAATTGGAGGTGGCCTTGCCGGTTGTGAGGCAATTTACCAGATTGCAAAAAAGAGGAATAAAAGTAAAACTATATGAAATGAAACCAAATAAATTTTCGCCTGCTCATACAAATGAAAATTTATCAGAGATTGTTTGTAGCAATTCTTTTAAATCAAATTTACATACCAACGCTTGTGGCTTACTAAAAGAAGAACTAAGAATGTTAGACTCTTTGCTTATAAAAACTGCTGATGGAACAGCGGTTCCAGCAGGACAGGCACTTGCGGTTGATAGAGAAGTCTTTTCTAAGAACATAACAGAAAAGCTCGAAAGTATGGACAATGTTGAAATTATAAGAAAAGAAATTGGAACAGAGGAAAATGATCTAAAAGAAATTTGTAAAGATAGTATTGTAATAATTGCAACAGGACCTCTAACATCTGATAGTTTATCAAAGGAAATACTTGAGATAACAGGAGAAGATGACCTTCATTTTTACGATGCAGCAGCTCCAATTGTTTCAAGAGATAGTATTAACATGGATATTGCCTTTTATGGTAATAGATATGAGCAAGAAAAAAAAAAAGATGAAGATGTAGAAGAATGGAAGAGTAAATTCGATAAGCAAAGAAAAGAAAAAGTTACTGAAATTGAAGGCTTTAATTCTGATAAAGATAAGTGCAATCAAGACGAATGCAATCATGGTGAATGTAATCAAAATGAATCTAATCAAGATGCGGCATATATCAATCTTCCATTAAACAAGGAAGAATATGAGAAGTTTTGGAATGAACTTGTAAATGCCGAGGTTACAGAGCTACATCAATTTGAAAAAAAGAGAAATATTTGAAGGCTGTATGCCTGTAGAAGTAATGGCAAAACGAGGAATAGATACACTAAGATATGGCCCATTGAAACCTATGGGATTCACAGACCCCAGAACAGGCTACAGACCTATGCTATTGTACAGCTGAGACAAGACGATAAAGAAGGAACTATATACAACATAGTTGGATTCCAAACAAATCTAAAATTCGGTGAACAGAAAAGAGTATTTTCAATGATACCTGGTCTAGAAAATGCTGAATTTATGAAATATGGAGTCATGCATAGGAACACATTTATTAATTCAACAAAATTATTAGATGATACATACAACTTCAGGAAGAACGAAAACATATATTTTGCTGGACAAATAACAGGAGTGGAAGGATATGTTGAATCTATTTCTTCTGGATTTGTAAGCAGAATACGGAAAAGAATTCTTTGAAGAAAAACAAGAAGTAGTAAAAGAAGAAAAAAACAAGTACAAATAAAACAGAAGAAATAAAAAGAAAAAAGCAGATGCAAAACAAGAGCAACCAGCTCAAAACAAACTCCTACAAAAGAAACAACAGTAGAACAAAGAAAACTTTGAAACACAAGTTATTCCACCACAGGGAGAATTTGAAACAGTAATACCAAAGGCTAATAGAAATGTAACAAAATATCAAATTCCACAATACGCAGAAAGCAAAAAGACCAATAAAAAATGATACAATACCATATATGACATTAAAGAAAAAATTAGAACTTACAAATTTAAGCTTAGATGTATCTAGAGGAACAGCTAATGTAAGTTTCAATATGGGAATTAATAAGGAAATTGATCTAAGTCCAGTACTTAAAAAAATAAAACCTTCAGGAGAAAGAAAATTCTTTAACGAAATTGAGTTAGATGCACAAAAACAATGGATCCATATATGATAACTGCAATCAGCAAAGCTGTAACAGAAATATTATCAGAAAATGGTATTGATAGCGAAAGAGCTCAAAACACATTAATAAATAAATTTGCCAAAAATTACGAAAAATCTATTAATGATTTTTGCAGAAGAAAGAAATTCATATAATCCAGTAAAAGTTACTTATATGAAAACTATTTGGAGAAAATATGGATAAAAAACATATTAAATTCGAAAAAGCTTTAAGACCATTTATTAAATACGCAAACTTATCTGAACATGTTTCTGTTGCAGAAAACATAGATACAAGAAATTGGCTTGAAAAATTAACAGATAAAGTTAGAAGTGTATTTAATCCTAAAAAGGCAATGCCGGAGTTTGTAGAAAAAAAGCTTAAGTGAAAAAAGTTGAAGATATCGATACAAAGAGTGAAGAAAGTAAAAGCAGATGCATATAGAGAGAATCTAAGAAAAGGTGTAGATATAAAAACAACCTACAGCATC
>VOFC01001968.1_pt1 | contig 30001 bp, 50 predicted proteins | sample 5384161 | NCBI WGS metagenome assembly VOFC01 (sample SAMN12384722, study PRJNA508395) | human gut metagenome | isolation source: healthy gut B | host: Homo sapiens
TTCTTTGATAAATCACTTCCATCCATAGCAACCACAAATAAAGTTCATACTATCATTTTGAATGTTCCCCTTTTTGAGGTAAATTTAAAATGAAAAGAAAATCGGAAAATACCTATTTTATTATTAACTGGCTATTTGAGCCGGCAAAAACCACTTTATTAAATCACATTCTAAAAAATCAAGAAGGATATAAAGTTGCGATTGTCAATGATATTGGTGAAATCAATGTCGATCAAAAACTAATTGATAAAATGCACAAATTCAAAAGAAGACACAGACGTTGTAGGTCTTACCAATGGATGTATTTGTTCACACTAAAACTAGATCTTTTACAACAACTCTCACCAACTCATCCAATAAATTTGATTACATCATCATTGAAGCAGTGGTATTTGCGAGCCAATCCCCATTGCGCAAACCATTACCGCCAATGAAACACTATATTCTAGAGGATTACCAGAACTATTCCACTTAGACAACATCATCTGCGTTGCCGATCTTTGCCGCAAAAGATTGTCAAATGAATTCACTTGTGGTAAACACTTATTAGAACCTTGTGAAGATGAAATATTCTTTAGACTCTTTATTGATGCAAAGAACTCAATTCTGTAATACCGTTATCTTTTAAACAAAGCGAAAACCGTCAACGAAAATGAGAAAAAATGAAATCAAGGCAGTCATTCATAAACTATGTAAAGATGCCGGAATCATTGAAGACTAACTTTGGCTGATTAATTTGAAGAGCTTTTTAAACACATAACTTTGATTATGAAAAAGCACAAAACATAGCATTGGTTGGATTCACGAAATCGAAGAACACGAACACCATCATCACAATCACGAAGGTGAAGCTTTGAACATGGAATTTCTACTTTTGTGGCAAACAAGAAACCATTGGATTTAAAGAAATCACAAATCTATTAAATAACTATCCGAATGTGATCGCACTTAAAGGCTACGTATGGTTTGATAACCAACCTGATTCTGCCGAGAAGAAATTCTCCTATTTTTTAACTTTGAAAAAGTTTTGATCCAAAATTCTTTCAACTTCAGAATACGATTGATTCTTTAACGAAGCCACCATAGTAATTTCATTTTTTTAAAGCAAAGAATATAATCGTCACTATCAATAGCCCATTTCACAGCTTCAATACCATCGGATTCCATAAGTAATTTATCCATAGATACTTGTTCTACTAAATGCGTTACTTCCTCTTCTTTTCCAATTGAAGGACCAATCGTGAAATAAGATACCACTTCATCATATTCTTTGACATAATCCATACATCCATACCAATGTACAACATATGTATTTGGATATTTACGAATCAATTCAAGTATTGTTTTTCCTGACCCTTCGTATGAAGAATAACCGGTTTATTTAAAGCATGTGCAAGTCTGGAAGTCTGTTTTTCAAACACTTCTTTTTTGAATATTTAAATCCAAATCACACCATACACTATCCATGCCGATTTCGCCAATGATAGGTGCCTTTTTAACAAAGGAAGCATGGATTCAAATGTATCTAAACTTGCATTCCAAGGATGTATTCCACAAGAATAGAACAACTGCTTTTGATGGACAAGTTCAAATTCTTTTTTTTCATTTGCGACGTTACAAATACCAGAAATTCCATATTCATTCTGTAGCGCATTTATTTCTTTTGAATAATGATAATGTTTCTTTAGATAAGTCTATTTCCTGCAAGATATGACTTGGCTTATTCGATAAAATCAAAATACGATCCGATAAATATAAAGCTTCATCAATATCATGTGTAACTAATAAAGTAGTACGATTATAATTCTTTCTTAATTGTAACAACCAATCTTGCATATCATTTGAGAGTAATAACGTCCAACGCTCCAAATGGTTCATCTAATAAAAGAATATCCGCTTTACACAAAGAAGTTCTCAAAAGGCAGCTCTTTGGCGCATTCCTCCTGAAAGACTCGATGGATATGCGTTTTCATAACCAGAAATACCAAATGTTTCAAATTCTTTTTAAAGCTCTTTGTCTTATTGATTTATCATGATTAATTTCGCCATACAAACAAACATTATCTAAAAATCGTTCTCCATTCAAGTAATAAGTCACTTTGTGGCATATATGCAAAATGACTACTAATACCTGTAATTGGTTCATCATCCACAAATACGGAGCCAGAATAATCTTCAATTAATCCTGCCAATACATTTAGAATGGTGGATTTTCCACATCCACTTGGCCCTAGAATGGAAACAAATTCACCTTCTTGAATAGAAAAAGAAATATCGTTTAATATTTCTTTTCCTGAAAATTCAAGATTTAGCTTTTTCAACATATAGCTTCATTATTTTACAAACTCGTTAGTATATTGATCTTTCGCATCAATCTTTTTGACTGATCAATCCTGTTTCATACATAAAATCTGTATAATTATCCCATACAGAATCTTTCATAACACCCCATGAATCTGCATCTTTGGCATATTGACTACTTAAATATTTTTGACTTTCTTTAAGGAATTTCAAATCTGTATCTGACAATGCATCCTCATGTAAGATTTCAATTTGCTTTACTTGGATGATCAATCGCATATTCATATCCTTTTTTAGTAGCTTCCATAAATTTTTTAACTGTATCTGAATTCTTTTTTAATCATCTTTTTGTTGGTGATAATAACCGGAGTATAGTAATCCAAACGATTATCTAAATCAGCTAATGGCATATAGTTTAAATCATATCCATCTTGTAGTGCTTTAATAATAGCCCAACCATAGAATTCCCATCCAAGGTTCACTTTATTTTTACCAACTTCATCACTAAGTCCTGCAATACCAGACCCATCAGATCCTACGATGTTTAACTTACTAAAATCAAAGCACCCGCTTCATTCATAACCGCTTTAATAATGACTTCTTCACTTGGTGCTCCCCCATCCTGCATATGTTTTTCCTTCAAAATCCTTTACAGAATTGATGTTTGCACTCTTTAAAGAAACAAATCCTGAAGTGTTGTGTTGGATAATTGTCGCAATTGTTTTAATTGGAAGTGGATCTTCACTTGTTAGGGCATACGTAACATCTTCTTGGTAAGAGATTCCAAAATCAGCTTTTCCGGCCCGCAACCATTGAAGTTGTCGCATTATCACCTGGCTCAATAATATCTACATCTAAACCAACCTCTTTATAATATCCTTTGTTTTTAGCTACATAGAAACCAGTACGGTTTGTATTTGCCGTATAATCCAACATCAATGTAACCTTTGTTAATTCTTTATCAGAATTGATGTTTGAGCACCCAACTAAACTTAACGCAACAAAGAACAGACACATAGCCTTTTAAAATTTTCATTTTCTTTCTCCTTTTCGTAAATGTGGAAAATAATATTTTTTCCAATAGAGTCACTCCTAAATTCAATAGAATGCTCCAAAATATAATCATCAATACACACGCAAAGACTTTATCTAACATATATCCGTTTTTACACGAAGCATGTAATAACCAAGTCCTGCTCTACTTGAAAGCCATTCACCTACAATAGCTCCGCCCACACAATAGGTAGCCGCTACCTTTAATCCTGAAAAAATAAGCCAATGGCACCCGATGGAATCTTAACAATTTTATAGATTTGAAATAGATTGGCACCAAAACTTTTTAATAAATTGATTTCTTTTTTCATTCACTTGTGACAAGGCATCCGTAAAGGATATCGCAATCGGAAAAAAACACATAAATATGACAATTAACACTTTGGGCAACAAATCAAATCCAAACCAAATTGAAAACAAAGGCCCTAAAACCATAATAGGAACGGTTTGTGTCACAATCAAATATGGATAAACACTTTGTCTTAAATGTTTTGGATAGATCCATACAAAATTGAAATAAGTATCGCAAAGAAAGTACTAATCAACAATCCTAAGATTGATTCTTGCAACGTAACAAGCGAATGTTGCATTAGAATATCAAAATTCTCAATAAGTGCACTGATAATTTTTGATGGACTTGGCTTAAAAATATAAAGTGAAATATCAAATACACGCACATATAATTCCCGACCACCAATCACTAGAATAAACACAAGCAAATTTGCATGACAATTCTACGATTTTTTTCTTCATTCACTAGCTCCTTTCCAAATAAAAAAAGGCACCTAGAGTGCCACCATCAATCGATATGACTCCCTACGCTAGAATTAACCAGATCAGGTAATAAGGGTTTTTTCTCGGCATTTGCACCCCTGTCATGTATGTTTTTTTTTACTTGCCCATTGATTATATCACAATCTTAGACTAATTTATATTTCTTGCATATATCCTCAACAATTCCATCTAAACTTTTACCATCCATTGAAATCGAATCCATTTTGGATACATATAAAAGTATGGAAATAATCAAAAATCCGCCTGTATTTCTCTCATATAATATGCCCTTATGCTTATTTAAGATACGATTATTGAGGATGTGCAAAAAGATTGTCATTATCATCCGTAAATTCCAAGCGTTTAAAAACATTTTCAGTTCGATCTGTTAAAGTCGAAACAAATAATATCTGAATCTTCAAAAGAAATCTTCATATGCATCTAAATACGCAATAGGACTTAGGGCAATGACTACATTTTCATTTTCTTTGATCCAAGATGAAATCATTTCTGCACGCAATTCATCACGTTCATATTGATCACCATATTCATCTTGAAAACCAAGCATTGTTCCATACTTTTCTTTTGATTTTCGCATCCATATCGATAAAAGTCGTAACCTAATTTCCTTGCCAAGAACTCACCAACAGTGCTCTTTCAATGTTACACATCCCAAAAATTAATATTTTCATTTTCCCTCTACATCATTACACGAATCAATCCACATAAAACTAAATGTCCCACATAGAACCAATAAAAAAAACCATTTCATAAATGTACTCTTTCTCTTGTTCCATCATATAAAGACATAATCGGATATACTAAAACAATTCGAACTGCAACAAACCATAAACTACATCAATACATAAACAATAGACCATTGCATACATAGAAATATATAAGGCCATACCGAGTACTTGTTTTTTAGATTGCCTTGATTTTTTATAAATGTGGTTTGTACAAAGAATGGGAAAGCATGACCAATCACTTGGAAATGCCAACAAACAAAGAATTAGAATACAACCTATCTTCTTTGCTTCTTTCCATTCTTGATCTTCCACCCATAAACCAATCACCGACAAGAATAATGGCCATATAATACTTGTCTGATTTAATAAAGAATCTTTTAAAGGAATCAAAGAAATGCCAAAACAGAAGTTATACGCAAAGTGAGCGATAATTGAAAAAATCAATAATCTTTCTAAGTACTTCTTTAAACTATGCGTATGCGTATAGCCTTCAACCACCATAAACCACCATGATAGGTGCCGCCACTCGTCCAATTAAATGAATCAATAAAAAGCCACCAATACTTTTCATAATTCGGATAAATGTAGTTGCGAAATGATCCATAAACATCGCAATGATCGCAATCATCTTGATTTGATTTCCATTTTACTTTTTTATCATTGAGTCACACCTTCTCCTACATTAGGTTCAAAGTGCGAATAAACAACATCTGCACCAAAAATAGAAGTAAAACCAAACATGCCGCAGATAATTTTTTATTTAAGTGTTCTTTAACCCAGTTATCAATTAATGGCGCAATCACATAGACAAAAGCCATACCACCAATGCCAAACACCAATAAGCCTTCCGCACAAATTCTTCCATGAAGATTTAAGAAAGTAGCCTGTATAATCCCACCATTTTTGACCATTATGCGTAAGCTCTAAAAAGAAACCAGTAAAGTATTCAATACATCCACAAAGAAGTACGTATACTAAATTCAACTTTGGGGCGCATTCTAAATCGTTTTTAAAAGTAAAATTAAAACACGTAAAACCATAAATAGGAATCCACGGACCATGTAAAACTCCGCGATTCACAAAACATCCATAGCTAATCATAGATAGACTCACTTCCCAGATCCATCCGACAAAACACATAAAGAAGAAACAGACTAAAATAGATGTTACTGTATAATTTCGATTTGGATGTAAAAACACGAAGATTTGACTTCTTATACTCCTCTTCAATTGGAGATAGCCTTACTGGATAACATAATAAATACACTTCGGTAATCATAGTTTCAGCTTCCATTTTATTATAGGTATATCTTTCATATTGTTTTTCTTTTGAACTCAAATGAAAGATGATCCCAAAATTATCACACAAGAATTTTTTACGCCCGTATACGCATTTTCTATTGATTTTTCGCATTCAATGCCGCAATTACATCCGAATACGTATTACGCATCAAAGCACTGCTTGGTTTTTCAAATAAATACGTATCATTTAAGATAGCACTTTGAAATTCTTTTCTTCTTAGTGTATAAAATTCACTCATCACGACCATACGATACATATTCGAATAAAATATAGCACTAATCCCAAATGTACAAACATCCAGAATGTACCATCCGACCATTGAAAATTGCCATTTAAAACATTCCAACTTATGTCCCTTCATCATATTTCGAGATAAAGAAAGTGCATCTTTTTAAAGATATCGTCGGATTTTAAACTAAGATATAATCCACTAAGAAATACACATAGTAAAAGTAGACGCCTCCTATCGCAGTAAAGTTCATAATTATTAAAATCATAGATTTCACTAACCTCACAAACGCAACATTCATCTGTTTACGAATTCGCATTAAATAAACCAATCGATCAAGTGGAAGTTTTTGCATAAACTCTTCCTTCAAAAAATAGTCTGCGATTGATGACTGGCAATACATTCACAATATACACTCTATAAAACACAGATATGCATAAACCCATCACGACAAAACAAATACCCGCAATATCTTTTGAATGAACAATGGTAGATAAACCTAAAAATAGTGTCTTCACAAAGGATCCTGAAGTAATTCCATTTACCACATGTGCAAATACACCGTTGGTCGTACCAAAGACGTCTTCAGGAAGTAAAAAATGTCATCGACTTCACAAAAGAAGAGTGCATTAATAGGCCTGAAACTCTCTTGGCATTATCTTGTTTTAAAAGGGATAAAGTCGAACTAAATTCACTTCCCATAAGTACTGCCGCAAGACATAACACTAAATAGGTCGCATAGTGAGTTTTTTACATTTTTATGTGCATTTTTTCTTAATTTCTTTGAGTTTACTTTAAATAATAGCATATCTGTAGTAAAAATATTTTCAAAAGAAAGGGGATTTATGATCAATGTCATTAAGTTAAGCTAACGGGATAGTGACAGTGATAAATTATTATTAAGTTAAGCCTGGATACAATTCTATATCCAGGCCTTTTACGTTACAGTTAAAAATGTGGTATTTAAGGTATGACGAAAAGGCAAATTTTTGCACTTCAAAAAATTTGCCTGTGACTCATATATGAAATATAATTAATGTAGCGCTATGATGCTTTTGTATTAAATGGTATAGCCGATTTAGGTTTCATATTGCGGCCCGATATTTTCTATCTGGTCTTACCGGGGCCAGATATTTTTTTTATTCTTTTTATCATTTCTTTTTGTACAGATTATTTTTTCTTAACCAAAGCCTCATATTTGTTACGGCAGTAGATAAATTCACTTTGTAATGATGCTTCCTTTTGTCAGATTGTTCTACTTCGATTCTCTCAGTAATGATATTTGTTAAACAATGTAATAGAATTCTTTGCATAGATTTCCTGTTGTATGAAATTACGTTTTTTTTGAATGAAATGACATCATTCCAATGATGTATTTCAACATTTTAAACGCAGTTTCTATATTCCATCTCATGTGATACATCTTCTTTAGTTCATTTAAATCGAATTCATCTCTCGTTAAATTTGTTACCAGACATTCATAGGTTTCCTTTGTAATCTTAAAACGAACTACTCTTAGATTCAATTCATAAAACCCATCATCATCAAAATAATCAAAATCCGATTCTTTTTTCATAATGGTAAATTTATCTTTATTATTCTTCGTTTCATTTGTTTGTTTACGAGTCAGTATTTTAGTAACATCTAAATCAAATTCTTCATGTGGTAAATTCAGATTTGAAAGAATTGAACCAAATACATTTATATCTTTAATACGAAATACAAATTTCTGATTATTTTCTATACAACATGCCATTAGATTGTATTTCTCATAACCTCTATCGACCGTAATAATCGAGTTTACAGGATAATCATGTCTCATAATCATTTTCATTAAAGCGGCACATTCTCTAGTCTTAGTAGTTTGTATCAATACTTGTATCCCAGAAAACATGATTAATACAGTCATATAATCCGTTGATATGAAGCTGACTGAATGGTTTATTATTGCCGTTCTGTCTTTTAGTATCTTCATCCTTTTCATCATAGGCAATATTTACATCCGAACCATCGCAAGCTAGAACATGGTATCCTTTCCAAGTCTTGTAGTCATCAAATGCATTCACAAACAGATGCATAATTCTTTGGAAAGCACTGATATCAAGCTTGTCTCTTTGTTGACAAAGAGCAGAAGCAGTAGGCAAAGAATCCAAGTCTGTAAAATATTCACACAACTCGGAGTTTAGACTTTTAGACTGCATCTGAACAATAAAGTGTATCAGAGTTTCAAAGAGGCAGTTTTCTCTTACGAGTAAAATCGCTAACAGGGTCATTGCAGTAACAAGCGATGTTCTTGCGCAAACGATTTTAATAGAACGGTTAAAAATATTTAAAATCTTATCTGGAATCATAGGTGAAAATCCTCCTCTATAATTCCTTCGGATTATGTTTAAAATTTCGGTTTTTGGCTTGTCAAGTGTTTTTACACTTCTTGCACAAAAAAAGAGCCCTACCCATTTATAGGTAAGACTCATAAATTTAAGAATTTGCTTAACTTAATGACATTGGATTTATGATGAATCCAATTATTCAAAGTTTATTTGACCGCAAATCTTGTCGCATTTTTAAAAGATAAAGAAATATCCCAAGAAAAAGAAAATTGATATTAGAAGCTTGCATGCAGGCACCGAGTGCAGGAAACCAACAAATGTATACAATCATTGATGTACAAGATAAGAAACTACAAGAAACGCTATCTAAAACGTGTGATAATCAATCTTTTTATTAATCAGGCTAAAATGGTTTTAATTTTCTGTGTTGATTTTCAGAAATGGTATGATTTATTTAATTATGAAAATTGCAGTCCTAGAAAACCAGGCGTAGGCGATTTATTACTAGCCACAACAGATGCGACCATTGCCGCACAAAATGCGGTTGTAGGCGCCGAAAGTTTAGGAATCGGATCTTGTTACATAGGTGATATTTTAGAGCGGCATGATTTACATAGAGAATTATTAAATCTAAGTGAGTATGTAGTCCCTGTATGCATGTTAGTACTTGGATATCCTGCAGAGGATCATTTTAAAAGACAAAAACCAAAACGTTGTCAATTAGAAGATATTGTTTTGTGTTGATCAATATCATGGAAAAGACCAACAGGAATTAAAAAATATGTATGAATATAAAGCTGGAAATAAAACATTAAACGAATGGGCAATGACTTTCTGTAAACGAAAATACAATTCGGATTTTTCAAAAGAAATGACAAATTCTGTACAAAAATATATTGATCAATTTAAAAGTGAAGCCAATTAAGACTTCACTTCTTTTCTTATAGTTTTAATGCAATATTTACGCCATCACGAACTGCTTCCAAAGCTTGTGCTACACATGATGCATCACCAAATAAGTATGTTTTTTCCCGTTTCTCTAATAGCTTCATATAGACTTGGGTCTGGTTTTGAGCCTGTCGCATATACGATAAAGTCAAATTTTCCTAAATTTTGTGTTTCTCCACCTTTTTCAACCTTAACACCATCTTCTACTGATACAAGTTTTGTTTCTGTTAGTGCCTTGATTGGTAGACTTTGAATACGAGTCATTGTAGAAACTAAGTTTGCCGGAGATTCTCCATCACCAATATTCTTTTTTCATTTCCAAAATTGTAACATGTGCATCCGGGTGCTTTTTCACAAATATATTCACTTGCCTCAACGCCAACCATGCCTCCACCTACGACAAGGATATTTCCATGCACATCGACTTTATCACCTAAAATATCATGTCTTTGTATAGGCATCTCCATTTGGTTTATTTGGAATAGAACCATTACATACTAGAATCACATCAAAATTATGTACATCATTCACTTTCACTTCATGATTTAAATGAACTGGAATATGCAATCTTTGACATTCATTTTCTAAATAATCAATCCATTTATGCATTTCTTTTTTCGGTGTAATCTTGCTAGCAAGATTGATCTGTCCACCTAACACATCACTTTTTCAAAAACTTCTACATCAAGTCCTCTTAAAGAACACATTCTTGCAGTGCTTAATCCACCGATTCCGCCACCTACAATCATAATTTTTTTATTCGAAACAGTTGGTTCTATCTTTATTTCCATTTCATGACCACAGAATGGATTAATCACGCAAGTTCCATATAACCGCTTTGTTTGTTGTCCAACACATCCTGCAAGACATCCTGTACAAGGTGCAATTTGTGCATCTTTATGTTCTTTTGCCTTCTTGACAAAATCTGGATCTGCAAGTAAAGCACGACCTAGTACAATACCATCGACTTTCTCTTCCTCCACTAAAGAACGAGCCAATTTCGCTTCATTAATCTTTCCCACCAACAATACGGGTACGTGACTGATTTCTTTGATTCTTAAAGCTTCTTTCAAATTGGTTGCACACTCTTCTCCATGACTTGGCATAATTTTGTTTGGCAATTCATATTGAGATCCACCCGAAATTTCAAAGGCATCAACACCTCTCTTTTTTTCTAATTCAGGTATCAATTGAAGTGTATCTTCAATTGTATTTCCACCTGGAATCTTCTCAGATCCAGACATTCTTAAAATAATTGGAAAATCATCTCCACATTTTGATTTAATCGCTTCTACCACTTCAAATAATAAGCGTGCACGATGCATTAGATTGCCACCATATTCATCTGTTCGCTTATTTTTTAAAGGACTCAAGAAAGAGCCTAGAAGCATATAGCCGTGAGCACAATGCAGTTCAATTCCATCAAAACCAGCCTGTTTTGCCTGATAAGAAGTATTTGCATACATGGAAATAATGTCTGGAATTTCTTCTATTTTTAATTCACGAGTTTGTTGGTACATCGAATTTAAATAGCCACTACTAGAAATTGGTGTAACCCCAAAGAATGAAGAGATACTTTCTGGCCCTGGATGTGTAATTTGAGGAATAATTTTTGTTCCATATGCATGGATCTTATCCGTAAACTTCTTATATTCCAAAAATGCTTTCTTCACTTCTAAAACATAGCGTATTTCCTAAATAAGGTGTATTAGGGTCAACACTAGTCGCATCCGTAATAATACATCCTACTTCTCCTTTAGCTCTTTCAAGCCAATATGCCTGTTCTTGTAGTGTTGGGATTCCCGTTTGATCTCCATACCCTAAAGACATAGGAGCCATAAAGGTACGGTTTTTCAATATCATTGAACCAATTTTAAGTTCATCAAATAAAGTTGTCATATCGCTACCTACTTATTAATTTCTAATACTGCATGATAAGCATCTTTAAATGCATCTAAAGCAACACCTGCTTTCTTGCAGTCACCAACGATATATGTAGGAATATCTAAATCTGCATACATACTTGTGTCGTTTGCCTTTGAACCAAACAGCCATAATGACACTATCATATGGATATTCTTTGCCACTGGCAACAACTGCATGATCATCAATTCGTTCTACAGTGGCACTTGTCTCAATTGTGATTGGCATTTGTGCCATCACAAACTGCTTTTGTAATTTGACGCAATGGTCCTAGATCCTGTAAAGCTTTTTTTCTTTCATTTCTAAAACAGTAACTTTCTTTTGTCTGGCAGCCAAGAATTCAAGCTGTTTCAAAACCAACAAGACCACCACCAATAATGACGACGTTTTCACCTGGCACTTCTACTTTTTCACTCAATACATCATGTGCAACAATAGCTCTTTCACTACCTTCAATTGAAAGTACAAACGGACTTGACCCAATCGCAACAATGAGTGCATCCGGCTTAATTTCTTCTAGCATTTCCTTAGTAACAACAGTATTTAAGTGCACCTCAATTCCAGATTTTGAACATCCAAAATCATTTTATCTACCGCATTCTTAAAGTCTTTTTTAGCTGAAATAGCCCCGGCCAATAAGAATTGTCCACCAAGACTTTCACTCTTTTCAAATAAAATTGGTGTATTACCTGTTTCTTTTTAAATCTAGAGTCGCTTCCATACCTGCAATTCCGCCACCTAAGATGACAACTTTTTAGAAGCAGATCCTGGTTTTAAGTCTAATGTATCCTCTTCTAATAATCCCGGATTTCGCATACAAGTAATGTGTTTAATCGTCGGATTATATAAGGATGCACAGAATGAGTCATAAGCGACCTTGGTTACATCCAATACAATAGCGAATTTGATTGACTTTTGACTCTAGCCTTGTTACAGAAATTAGCGTCGGCAAGTTGAGCACGTGCCATGACAACTAAATCGGCCTTGTCATCTTCTAAGATTTTTTCGGCAAATTCAGGCGTATTGATACGTCCACAAGGCATTGTCAACATACCCGTTTCTTTTCGAATGCGTGCAGCATCTTCTACGTTAAATCCATTTTCAATATCAACTGGTGCCACTTCATATAATGTAGCTCGCCGTTAATATATTTCCACGACTAATATTTAATACATCAACACCTAATTCTTTAGCATCTTTACAGAATTCAATCACTTCTTCAACCGTTAATCCACCATCTAACATGTCATCATGACAATCTACACGCATGAATAGTGGCATATCTTCTGGCATATTGGCACGAATCGATTTAATACATTCCAATGGGAATCGGCTAATCCACCATTGAATGCAAGTTTTCCTCAAACTTCATACACGGCATCATTTAACTTTTTTAAATCCAGAAATATACTTATCGTCGGCAATCGACAAAAATCAAAGGTGCACTTGGAGCATCTACACTTGTAACTTCAACTGTATTTAATCCATTTCCACCTTTTGCGAGCCACATGATATTTGCAATCGGCTTATCTGTACTTTTCCATCTTCACTTTCCACTTCATGTGTCTCATCGCGAATATGACAACGCGATTTCTAATTTTATACCACTTGTATGGGTTAAACAATTTTCAAAACATATACAAAAATATGTTTATTTCTTATTTTAAATCGTTGGCGGTTTTACTTTGAAAACTTTCGTATGGTTTCAATACCATAATATTTCATGACTTCAATAGAAGACTCACTAATCACTTCTCCTGAATCACTGGAAGAATCGCAGGAGGACAAGATACAGTCACACTGGAGCATACTTGTCCTAATGATTTAGATACATCCAATGTTATGCTTGACGAAAATAAAGCTTGACGCACATTCATGGCTTTTTAGATTGTTCTAATTTTGGTGGTTTTATTTACTAAAATGGGCTTTCCTTCAATTCCACATAAACATGTCTCTAATCGTTTTAAATCATCCTTCGTATTATATGGAGATGGCATTAATACAATATAGTCTGAATCATAGAATTCAGGATAGATATCACATTCCATTAAAAGATTTGCGATTTCGTTTCCAGTATAGCCAAACTCTTTTTTGTTGAAATCGTAATCTTCATGGGTTCACCAGATAAAATCGTGTATCCATGTTGAACCAACGTATTCTTTAATCCATCAACTCTTTGAATACATTCAAACAAAGAGTTTTTTAAACGTAGTATCCAACACCTCATTTGCCGCATCTAAAGATGCCATAATCCAAATAGGATGGGGCTTGTAGAAAGAAAAGTATTCCATAAAATGTTTAACGTCATTTTTCCATACTTGATTCAAAGAATCACTTAAATGAAGATAAGCTCCCCTGTAAGTACAGGCAGTGTTTTATGGGCCGAATCAACATAGATCGGCACCCAAATCAATAGGGTATAAAAAGAATCTTTTAGAAAACGAAGATATGCACCATGGGCATTATCAATGGCGAGTAATACATTATGTTTTTTTTTACATACACTAGCTAAAGACTTAATATCCAAAAAGATTTCCTAAAATAGTCTGATTGGTCAGATATACGACCGTTGGAAGACTTTCAATAATCGCCTTTTCTAAATCCTCTGCATGTATCTTACAAGATAAATAATCACTATTTCCATATAACCATTCAATCTCAAAATCTAATAGTGCAGCCGCATGAATAAAACTTCGATGCGCATTTCTTCCTGCAAGAATTTTAGGCTTCTTGCCTTTACTTTTGGCATCTTGGCATAATATCGTGCACATCGTTTGAATGCATAAAGTAGAGCCTTGCGTTGAATAATAGGTTGGACAGCCAAATAAGTTTGAAGCATTTTTGTTCACTTTCTTAATGATTCCCTCTTTGCTGCAAACAATTCATCAGCTCCATAAATTTCTGTAAGATCATTCCTTCAAAACCAAGAATGCCGGCGCCTTTATGGCCTGGCATATGCATTCTTACAGGTGATTTTTTCTTGATATGATTTTTAGAAAACTAACAATCGGCGTCTTCATGATTATTTTCTTTCATATCACGAATAATAGCTACGGCAAGGGCACACTCTAGTCGTTTACAGAATAGTTCACAACCCTCTTTATATACACCTTTGACAGATCCTGTCGCATGGTATGCATTGGCTGCACATCCTCCAGAACAATAAAGTCTTGCCCAGCAATCTGCACATTCTTTACGTGCATATACGTTACATGATGCAAATTCATCCTGAATCTTTTTGTTTGTGACACCCGTATAAATGTCTCCTAATTTAAAGGCTTCTTCTCCTACAAATTGGTGACAAGGATATAAATCTCCCCATGGTGTTACGGCCATATATTCAGTTCCTGAACCACATCCTGAAATACGTTTATAAATACATGGTCCACCTTTTAAATCAATCATATAGTGATAGAAAGTAAATGGATCTTTCTTCTCATCATATTCCAACATCAACTTCGCTAAATCTTCATATTGTTTCATAACAACTTCACGATCCGCTTCAGTTAGTGCAGAAGGATCATCTGACTTGGCAACAACAGGTTCCATACTTAATTCTCTAAATCCTAAATCTAACATTTGTTGCACATCTTTTAAGAAATCTGGATTGGCATGAGTAAAAGTACCACGCATATAGTAATTTTTACCTTCACGAGCCTTTTACTAACTTTTGGAATTTAGGAACGATTGTATCAAAACTTCCCTTACCAGAATAATCCACACGATAACGGTCATGAACTTCTTTACGTCCATCTAAGCTTAATACAACATTGCTCATTTCTTTGTTCGCAAATTCAATTACGTCATCATCAATCAACATACCATTTGTCGTTAATGTAAAACGGAAATTTTTCGGCAAAGATCTTTTTCAATACTACGAGCATACTCAACTAATTGTTTAACCACATCAAAAGTTCATTAGTGGCTCTCCACCAAAGAAATCCACTTCTAAGTTTCTGCGTGTTCTGAATTTTCCACCAAGAAATCAAGAGCTCGTTTTCCCGTTTCAAAACTCATTAATGCACGGTCCCCATGGTATTTTTCCTTGGCTGGCAAAACAATACGAGCAATTCAAGTTACAAGTATGGGCAATATGAAGACATAAAGCTTTAATAACACCACTTGTCTTAGCCTTTAACTGTCCTGCCATAGGTTCATATGTATCTTCACTAAATAAACGACCTTGTTCTTTTAATTCTAAAAATCTGGTCGTAACATTCTTCTAATTCAGATGTTTCAACACTAGGATATTTCTCCTTCATTTCTAAAACCAAGGTATTTTTATCTTTATCTAAAAAATTCAAAGAATCATATCATAAGCAATTTCATCTACCACATGAATGCTTCCTGAACAAATATCCAATACAATATTCTGATTAAACATCTTATACTGATGAATCATCTATATTTCCTCCTCAAAATTTAAAAAATGTGCCTTTAAAGGCGGCATTAAAAAATGCCGAATTACTTCGGCATTTCTTAATTACTTACTTTCTTTATTATTTTCGCAAGCTTGGTTAGCGATTCCGCAGCTAGTTTTACAAGCTGATTGGCAAGAAGTTTGGCATTCTCCACATCCACCATTTTTTGCGCTTTCACACAAGTTACGAGTATCTACTGTATTAATATGTTTCATGATTATATACCCCCATATAAATTCCCTTTTATTTTAACACGCCAACCAAAGAATATCAAATTAAAAAGGCATTCCGAAGAATACCTTTATAAACTATTTAGAACTTTCTTCCTTAGTACGGAATACATAACGACTAGTTACTGTAGCACCTTCTGGAGCACCAGAGTAAGAAGCATATTCTTTGTTCATAGCTTTGATTTCATCCATTACACTTTGTAAGGTTTCAAGTTCTCCAACACCTAAATCAACCTTTTCTTTTTAATTGATCCAATCCTTCAGACTTGAATTGTTCATTACCCTCATACAATTGTTTAGCACCATCATTCAATGTTTCAAATGCCTTGCCCAATGTATCTAATCCATCACCCATTTCATTGAATGTTCCACTCTGTCCACAAGTGTTCCTGTTGCATCTGATAATGCCCCAGCACCACCATTTAATGTAGCATTGTTTGATGTTAATTGAGTAGTACCCGACTTTTAAAGTATCAACTGCCGGGATTGTGATTGTGAAGATAGTTTTCCAATATTTTCGTTTACTGATTGAACTCCAAAGCATCAACACCATTTGCCAATTGGTCTAATTGATCAATGTTTCTTTGCAATGTCGGAATCATGGCTTGCATTTTTTCCATATCGCCTTTACTATCATTTAATAAAGTTTCCATGCTTGCTAATCCTGCAGATCTTTGTTTTTTAAATAACTGTCTAATTTTCCAACACTTTCATTAGCAGATTTCATATAGCCATTAACTGTATCAATAGTACCTTTCAAATTATTTAATAATTCAGGCATGGCCTTTAATTGCTCATCAAATTTAGTTAAACCATCTAATGTCTGCATATCATCTACATTAATGCTATTGTATGCATTTTTCTAAACTAGCAATTTTACTATCTAAATCAGATGTGTCTACAGGATTTTCTTCTGTTTCGGTAGCCTTTAACGCTTCTCTTCTTTGTCTTTAAAGATTCAATTGCTTCATTCAACTTATTCTTAGTTTCTTTAACACTTTCAATTTTGTTGTTATTTGCAGTTACTTTTTCATTATTACTTGATACAGTAGCTTGATCTTGTTCAATTCTTCGCTTCCAACACTACTTAATTGACCAACCAAAGTTGATAATCCACTTAAACTAGAACTAGCTTTTTTTTAATACATCACCTAAATTTCCAAGTTCTGTTTTTGTAAGAGCTAGTACCTCATTCTGTAATTGTGTAACACCTGCTTCAGCTGTTTTTAACATTATCCATTAAACTGTTGTAATATGATTCAAAGAGAAATACCTGCTTTGCAACTGAATTCAATTGATCTAATCCTTTTCTTAAAGTAGAAGATGCTTCTACCATTGAGAACCCACTCTTACCTTTTGTATTCATACCACTTGAGATAGCGGCCGCACCTTGTGGAATACCATATAATTGGTTAACACCCTCATTGATTGCACTAGCACCAGCAGTATATTGAGTAATACCTGTTTGTAAGGCTTTAACACCATCATTTAATTGGATAGCACCTGCAGATAATTGTCTTACCTGATCAGATGAACCTGTTAACGGAGCGGCTTGTTCTTTTAATTGAGTTGTTCCATCATACAATTGTTTTGATCCATCAATCAATTGATTGTCGGCTTCAATTAATTGGTTAACGCCATCTGTTAATTCAGATACTGAACCAATTTCACCTAATTCACTTGCCAAATCAATTTCATTTGTCATGCCAACCATTATAGATCCTAAATCAAAATCATTGACATCCGCTTCTACTGTTACATCATCACTGATTCCTAATTGATTATTTACTTTGTCTAAACCTGCAGATTTTAATGTTTCATTCAAGCCTGGAATATTCGCAAATGCCAACATTTCATTTGTTCCATCATTAACAATCTTACCAGATTCACATTTTACATTTGAGAACTTGCCAGTACTCATATTCAACATACCACCGGCTAAATAACTAGGGTGAATTACGATAGATTTGCCATTGATATTTTAACTTCTGAATAATTATTTGTGAAAGAAATAGTTAATTTCAAATGGCCAGACTTACCTTCCATATCTTTTGCAGGCATCTCTTGACCATCTAATTCATAACGAATCTTAACAGACACTGGAAGTTGTTTTTGTGGTCATTCCTTCATAATACACATCATTTCCTTTCGCATTCCATGTATATGTATTTCCATCTTTTGAAGGTTTTTCATTTGATTTAATGTTCTTAACATCTGTTAAGTTTAAAGTTTCTTTAATATTATTAATTCCATCCTCATCATGTAAACTTGGCTAGATACGATTGTATCGCTGATGGAACCATCAGAGTTTAATACAGAATAAACAGTTTCTATTTTTTTTTTCTGTAGGATTTTCATCATTACTTTGCGCAAATGCAGTCACAGGCATCATACTTCCTGCCATAACTGCACTCAACACTACACTACCAACTACTTTTACTGTATGACTTAAATTCATATTTATTCTCCTTTCGCTTCCATGTTTGATTCTAGCCAATTCTTTGTCGTCTTTTCAATGAACTTGTGGCAGAAAATCAACAATGAAGGTAATACTAATAAAATACTTTACGACTGAAATTAATGCACCACGTGCTAATAAAATGACTAATGATTTAATTAAATCCATCTTAGCTACAAAGCTTACACCGATACATGCGGCAAAAGAATGAGAATCCACTTGTCATAATGGAAACACTCGATTTTTCCATCGCAATCAAAGCCGCTTCCTTAACCTTCTTACCATGCGATAACTCTTCTTTAAAACGCGTTGTCATTAAGATGGCATAGTCTACTGTGGCACCCAATTGAATAGTTCCAATAACCATACTTGCGATAAATGGAAGTGTAGTTCCTGTAAAGAATGGAATACCCATATTGATTGTGATCGCAAATTCAATTGTTAGTACTAAAATGACTGGAAGTGCAAATGATTTAAATGTTAAGGCAACAATGATAAAGATCATGATTACAGATAATACGTTAACCATCGCAAAGTCTGTATTTGTTGTTGTGATCAAATCACGTGTCATACTTCCTTCTCCACCAATCATACCCTCCTTATCATATTTATGAATGATGGTATCCATTTTATCTAACTGTTTATTTAATTTATCGGTTGCAGCTTTATAATCACTGTTCACAACAATTAATTTCTTTCCGCCATTTTGGAAAATATCCTTTACTACACTTGGCTAATACATTATGAATTCCTTTTAAATCTTTGATTTCAGAACACATATTCTGAATTTCATTCGTTGTTAATTTATCATCCACTAAAAACGAAATGTGTCGTTGTCATATCAAATTTATCTTTTTAACTGATTTGTACCAATGATACTCGCAAAATCGCCTGGCATACCAGAAATCAAATCATAATAGATATTTGTATGTGCCTGACCATATCCAAACGGAATGAAGATCAACACAAAGGCAACAAGAATCTTTTTTATAGTGATGAATCACAAAACGAGGAACTCTATGTAACTCATTCAAAATTGTTTTTATGTTTGTACTTTTCAATCGTCTTATCAAAGAACATCAACAAACTTGGCAAAATGAAGATAGTTGATAATACACCAAGAACAACACCTTTGGCCATAACGATACCAATATCTCTACCTAGTGTTAACTGCATTACACACAAAGGCAACGAAACCAAACAATTGTTGTGATTGAACTTGAAGTAATTGAAGTAAACGTAGCTTTGATGGCCTTAGCCATAGCCTCTTCATTTGGAAGTTTTTGTTTTTCTTCTTGATATCTATGTAATAAGAAGATGGAATAATCCAATGTTAAGCTAACTGTAATACAACGGCCAAAAAGCCTTTGTGATATAACTAATTTCACCTAAGAATACGTTTGTACCAAAGTTATAAACAATTGGGAAAATCATTCTAGCATAAATACAACTGAGCAATCGTACTCTCTAATCCCTAAGAACAATACGATCATACATAATACAACCGCAATACCTGCATAGATTGGCGTATCATGTTCTGTTTGATCTTTTAGTATCTTCACTGATGGTGACACATACCACCTAAATAACAATCATCTTTTGTATATTTTTTTTATTTTACTAATCGCATTCATTGTACGCATTGACGATGTTGGCTCTTTAAATGTAACAATCATCATTGTCTTTGTCACACCAGAATATAACATATTCTGAATGCTTTCTGGAATTGCCTGTTTTGGAACAGAGATATCCAATACATCATCTCTCCAAATACATTTTCAACTCCATCTATTTTATTGATCTCTTCCTTAATTTTTGCGGCCTCTTGATCCGTCTTGTTGTTGACAACCAAGAAGTCTACACTCGATAAGTTAAAATCATCTCCAAGAATCTTTTGTGTTTTCATAGATTCTGAAGTCGAAGGTAAATAAGATAATAAATCGTAATTAATATTTGTATTGAAATAACCAATTGCACTTGGAATCAAAAGAACAATGGCCACAAAGCCAAAATCATATTACGATATTTAACTATCCATTTTGACATCTTATCCATATCGAATCACCTTTTTTTCTATCCTTTCCTGTACTACGTGAAGAGTATAGTACCAAACTGACCAGTAGTCAATATTTTATTTTATTTTTTTCAAATTCAAATATACAATTGTTTTAATATGTTCAATAGGTCATTTTTATTTGTGTTTTCTAAATTATTGTTTATAATAAGGATGGTGATACGCAGAAAAGTAAGATAATCGAAAACAAGAAAATAAAAGAAAACAACCTCTTACAGGTCAGCCTTTAATCTATTCACAAAAGAAGACATCACAAATGTCTCTGTTAATGATATTGTAAAAACAATGGGAGTCGCAAAAAAGGAACTTTCTATCTTTATTTCAAAGATAAATATCAAATACGCGATATTCTAATTCAAAAAAGCACATCGCCTATTTGAAGAGGCCCACAAACAATTAGAGAAAAATGATATTCGTAATTTTGAAGATTCTGTTATCTTCTTGATTAATCAAGTATTGATTCGACTAGAAAACAATCCATTGATTTTAAAATTCGTTGAAAAAAGAAACCTATCTTGGGGCGTGTTCCATGCCCAATTAAATACGGCTATCGATAATGATAGTTTCAGCCTTTTATAAAAGAGTTTAATGAAATCGCAACCGTAAATGGATACGAATTCGAAAATTCAGAAGTCATACTCTATCTTATAGTTGAACTTACAGGAAGTACTTGCTACAACAGTATTCTTCATAGTCAACCACTTCCTATCGAAGAATATAAACCCATTCTTTTTCGATTCCATTCGTGCTATCCTTTCCCAAAGGAAAGAAAAAAAGCTAGGAAAAGCCTAGCGTACAATAATATAAATCATATAAATGACATATACGAGGATCATAAAAGATCCCCTTTTTTTCTTGTCATTGTATCTCCTTTTTGGCAATGCCATAAATCAAAAAAAGAGATACACCAATCAAGACAAAAGTATCAATAATATTCTGTGAAGTAGTCGCAATTGGATGAATTGTACTTGAAGTACCCAAAATAAACAAAATATTCATAATGTTACTTCCAATCGCATTTCCTAAAGATAATCCACTCTCACCTTTTCTTGCCGCAACAACACTTGTTACTAACTCAGGCAATGAAGTTCCAATAGATACGACAGTTAAACCAATCAACGTATCACTCATACCAAGCATAGCGCAATCTGTTTTGCACTATCTACAGTGATGTCTCCACCCCAAATAATACACGCAACACCGATCACGATATAAATCAAGCATTTGATTCCCGATAAAGTTTCAACTTCCTCATCCTCAACACGATTCTTTTTTTTAGCACTACGAATCAAATTTAAAATAAACAATACCAAACCAACCAAGAAGATCATGCCTTCAAAGCGATTCAACATTCCATTTAACACAAAAATCGAAAGTAAAATACTAACTAAAATATTGATTTTTAAATCACGATTCAAAATATCCTTATCCATTAAAAATGGAGCAATGACTGCACTTGTTCCAACCACAACCAAAGTATTGAAAATATTAGAACCCACAATATTTGAAATCGCAATTTCATTACTGCCCATTAAGCCAGCCGTAATACTCACACTCGCTTCTGGTAAGCTTGTTCCGAGCGCAACAATTGTCAAACCAATAATAACTGAAGGTACTTTTTAACTTACGAGCCACACTTGCACTGCCATCCACAAACAAGTCTGCACCCTTCATTAAAAGGACCATACCTAACACTAATAAAAGAAATACCATTTTCTCAATCCTTTCAAAGTCACTTTATTATATCACAGACTGAAAAGAAAAGAAGAGATTTTTCATCTTGTCCTATCAATCGTCACAAACATTGAACAAAAGAATTAATCCATCTTTGCGACCATCTCTTTGCAAATTTTGGCCTAAGCTTTCATCAATAGCTTTTTAATCGACTCTTCACTTACTGAGAAGATCGATGTGATACTTGAAACATTAAATCCTTTTTTCCATTCCCCAATAAAGAAGTCGACAAAATAGGCATCGTTTTATCTTTTGATTTATTCATCTAATACGCAATCAATAGTGGCTTTTCTAGAAAACTGGCATTTGTTAAGATATTTTTACAATTAAATATAGAATTTATTGACCAAAATATGTATAATAAACCCATAAAGGGAGTAGCCTGCACATATATGTGTTTACAGCTTCGTCAATACGATGTTAAATCCGGACTGTGATGAAATGGCAAGACTTTGGTATATAAGACCAGAGTCTTTTTATTTTTATCTGGTCCAGGAGGAAAACATATGAATATAATTTTATTAGTATTAGGATTTATTCTACTACTAAAAGGAGCCGATTGGTTCGTCGATGGATCAAGCAGTATCGCATCACGCTTTGGCATACCCCAACTTGTCATTGACTTACTATCGTTGCGATGGGAACCAGTCTTCCAGAAGCCTTTGTTTTCCATTACAATTTGCATTAAAATCCAATGCACCATCACAATTGGAAATGTTGTTGGAAGTAATATTTTAAATGTAGGAATCATTCTTGGCATTACAAAGACTCATTCGTCCATTACATATTCAAAATAGTACAATCAAATATGAAATGCCATTTATGATGCTTGTAACACTTGTATTGATATTATTAGGCATCAACACAACAATTTCTCGTTTAGATGGAATTATTATGTGGGTATTCTTTCTTGGTTACTTATACTACATCTTTAGAATGTCTAAGAATCAAATGGAAGAAACTGAAATCAAAAAAACAAACCCATTATTTATTCCACTCGGACTTGTATGTTTAATGATTGGAAGTAACTTTGCGGTAGATGCAGCCACAAACATTGCCATCTCATTAGGTGTCAGCCAAAGATTTATCGGACTAACCATTGTTGCCTTAGGAACATCCTTACCAGAACTTGTCACTTCTGTAACTGCCGCAAAAAAAAGGCAATGCCGACATCGCGATTGGAAACATCATCGGATCTAATATCTTTAATATCCTATTTGTCGTAGGGGCTAGTGCACTTATTACTCCCGTACCTTTTGAACCTAACTTTATCATCGATTCCTTTGTCGCAATATTGATTGGTCTTGTCCTTTATATTTGCACTAAAAAACAAGAGTACTCGACAAAAAAAGCCGGCATACTCTTTGTTAGTTACATATTTGATTTACTTTATTTATCTTCTTTACTAGTCTTCAACAAATCACAAATCTCTTCTAATAAGACAACAGTATCTTCTTTTTTTAGGTTCTTCCTGATCAAGTTGATCATTTGTTGTCTTTTAAAATGAGCCAAAAACTTCAACATTTTGACGTACTCTCATCATTAAAATGACGAGATTCTCTTTCTCTCATTGCGAGAAATGGAGCATCGCAAAAGCTTTTCAAAGATGGTTCTAGGCCTTGCATATAGTCTTTGCATAGCTTTTGTTTTTTGAGCATTTCCAATCCATGTGGACCGTACTCTGTAAACTCATACTGCATCCAAAGAGGGCTTACGCCTTAGACCTAACTGGATGAGAGATTCTTTATACTAGAATCCAAAGCATGATTTCATTGTGTGTCCACATTTTTTTTCGTATTTAGAATCAATGTATCCTGCATCTTTACAAAATGTGGAAAGTCAAGATGACAAGTTTTAAAATCAGGTGCAGTCAATGTATCGTCAGTATGACAAATTAGAAAAGCAGAATATAAAAACGTTTCTCAGATTCACTTAATTCCAATACTTAACAATACGTTACAAACAAAGTACTGTAACCATTGTACCAATGCTTAAATCAATACCAAGTGCAGTCGCAAAGAATGTGATCATCAATGACATCAAAATCGAAACTGCATCCATATCGATAGTTGTCCCTAAAGGAAGAGTCAACGAAGTAATTTCTTCTGGAATGCCAATTTTTTCAGTTGCACACTTTAATGAAATGGGAATCGTAGCACTACTTGAACAAGTACCAAACGCATTCAATCCTGCAGGTGCGACATCCTTAAAAATTTGAATTGGACTGTATTTTCCAAAAAAAATTTGACCATACCACCATAAATAATAAACGCATATAAATAGAACGTAATATACAATGCCAATAATACTTGTCCTAATTGAAGCATTGTATCCACACCATTTGAATACATAACTGTAGCGATACATGCGAATACTCCAAATGGAGTCACATACATGATCTTACTGATAATAAAAGTAGAAATTTGATAAAAGGAATCACGCAAATTAATAAATGGATCCGCCTTTTCCTGAACAGCCAAACATGCAAGTCCAATAATTACCGCAAAAGCTAATACTTAATGTATATTTCCTGATTCGAAAGCTTCCACTGGATTTATGGAATAATATTCTGTAAAGTATCCAACAATCCATTAAATGTCGCTTCCCTTCCACTTGTGTTTTTGTCGTAACAATATGCACATTCTTACCCAAATGCAACATACGAGGCAAAACCAATCCTAAACCTGAAACTAAAGCCGTTGTACCTGTATACCATAATAAGGTATATAAACCTACCTTACCTGTTTTGGCAATATCCCCAATTCCAATGATCCCCATAACTAAACTTGTGAATACAAGTGGGGAAATCATCATTTTAATGCCGACATATAAATAGTGGAAACCACACTCAATGCCCATATTTGCCCATTCCGGCATAATAATTCCAATAATAACACCGGCAATCAACCCAATAAAAAAATACCAAGCGTTATATTATATCCTTTCTTTTTTATACTATTCTACAATAATGTAAATATTTTACCATATCATTACATAATTATAAAAATTTACATACGTTTCTAAAAAAAGACACTGCCTAAAAAACAGTGTCATTTGATTTTCTTCATCCAATCCCTCTAAAGCATTCATATCCGCTAACTTTTCAACTAATGTTTTTGAAAGTCGTGGTACGCTTCAGTACATCTTCCTTAGATAGGAATGGTTTTTCTTCTCTTGCCTTTACAACAGACAAACCTACGTTTGAACCCAAACCATCAATACTTGTGAAAGGCGGAATAATCGCTTTTGGATCGTCTGGATCCACAATAAATTCAGTAGCCGCACTACGATTAATGCTAATGTTTGAGAATCTAAATCCACGCAAAACCATCTCTAAAGCAAGTTCTAACGTATCATAAATAGCTAACTCTTTATCACTTGGCTTTTTGTGTTTTATCCTCTTTCATATGTTTGATATCCGCCATTCTTTGGCGAATTGCGTTTCACCCTGAATCATGGTCTGCACATCATAAGCATCACAACGTATACTAAAATACATACAATAATAATGTACTGGCATATGTACCTTAAACCACGCAATACGCACATGCCCATCATAACATAGGCAACCGCATGGGCTTTAGGGAACATGTACTTAATTTTTTGTACAAGAATCAATAAACCATTCTGGTACATTGTTCGCCTTCATTTCGGTAACCCACTCATCTTTTAAACCTTTACCCTTACATGAACACTTTCCATGATCGTAAATGATAATTTTGGTTTAACACCATACCCCATCAAATCAACCATGATATCGTCACGACAACCAATAACTTCATTCAACTTACAAGTACCATTATCAATTAGATCTTTGGCGTTTCCCAACCAAACATCGGTACCATGAGACAAACCAGAAATTGTGACTAATTCCGCAAACGTTGTCGGCTTTGTAAGTTCAAGAATACCACGAACAAATGGTGTACCAAACTCAGGAATACCCGCGGCTCCTGTAACTTCATTATATTTTGTCGTATCGATTTTTAGTGATTCAGTTGTCGAGAATATAGCCATAGTTTCCTGATCATTCATAGGAATCTGACGAACATTCACCCCTGTTATTCTCTCCAACATTTTCATAGCTGTAGGATCGACATGACCTAAAATATCAAATTTTAAGATATTATCATGAATCTGATGGAAATCGAAGTGCGTTGTTTTCCAAGTCGCATTTGGATTGTTTGCAGGATATTGAACAGGCGTAAAATCATGCACATCCATATCCAATGGCACAACGACAATACCACCCGGATGCCGACCTGTTGTTCTTTTTTTTACACCTTCACAACCCTTAGCCAAATCTACACGCTTTGCCTCATTAAAAGGCTCACACTCCATCTCTTCTTCATATCCTTTAACATAACCATACGCCGTCTTCTCCTGAACCGTACCTACAGTACCTGCTCTAAAGACGTGATCATCTCCAAATACTTCTTTTGTATAGGCATGGGCATTCGGTTGATATTCACCGGAAAAGTTCAAATCGATATCGGGAACTTTATCCCCCTCAAAACCTAAGAATGTTTCAAACGGAATATCCTGACCATCTCCACGCATGATTTCACCACAAACCGGACACAGCTTATCCGGCAAATCAAAAACCAGACTTAGCTTCATCCCCATCTAAAAACTCATAGTCTTGACAATTTTTACATACATAGTGAGGTGTTAATGGGTTTACCTCAGTAATATTGGACATTGTCGCAACAAAACTAGATCCTACAGATCCTCGGGAACCTACAAGATATCCATCCTCATTACTCTTCTTAACTAGTAAGTGTGAAATATAATATACTACATAGTAACCATGACCAATAATACTATCTAACTCACGAGTTAAACGTTTCTCTACAATGTCTGGCAAATCATTTCCATACCATTGGTGAGCTGTTTCAAAACAAATATCACGCAACTTTTGGTCAGACCCCTCAATGTCAGGTGGATACAACTTATCTTTGATTGGAAAGATAGGCTCTGTTAATAACTTCAATTTATTTGTGTTTTTCCACAACAACCTCATAAGCTACATCTTCACCCATCCATTCAAATGCCTTCAACATCTCATCCGTCGTCAACAAATGCTGATTTGGATTGCTCGTAGCTTTACGCGCTTGTTTATTATAAATATATAGAGGATGTCTAGCATTACCAATTGCCTTGGCATTAATATATACATCACGAAGACGTTTCTCATTAGGATTCACATAGTATTGATAATCACTGAAGCAATCACCATCTTACCCGCTTCTTTGCGGTATCATAATAAACTGCAAGCTTTACTTCAAATCATCCACATCTGTAATGCTTCCACGATCCAATAAATTCTTATATTATCCCACTTCTTTGAGATTTCCTCCTTAATAATACAGGCGACCATTTTTCAGAACCCATACCCCAAATATTGTGTATGTGATAAAAGTAATAAATTCAACAATTCTTTTAAAAGCCATCCATTCTTTTGCAACTACCGTCATATGATATGGACGATTTTCTCTGTATGGTTTTTTCGAATGATTTCTCACATCCTTTTTTTCCATATCAATTAATGCATCTAAAGTAGCTTCATGTTGAGATTGATTCATCATATTATACATGACTTGTGAAAATACATCCCATCATAGTCGGCTTTTTTGCGCACCTTCACCATCATAACTCACACGATAATGACGGGACATACACTTCTGATTAAATCGTTTTCAGGAACCATCGCATACGATAGTGGCAATGTATAATCACTGATTTGTCAGTTCATCACGACCTGTTTTTCTGCAGGCCGCATTCATAAAGCCAACGTCAAATGCGTATGTTGCAAAAATAGAATTTCCTTGGAATAATTTGAACAACTCATCTAAAAAGAAAATCATTTCATTAGGTTTGCACGATCTACATCATTTTTGTGTATAGTTAAATTTTGAAATGAAGGATACTTTGGATTAATGAACATCTGTTAAACAACTCGTTGCACGTTCATCATTTAACTTTGCCAAATTAATAATTATCATATCATTTGAAAAGACCTTCGTTGTTTTTACACAAATGTTGCATCTTCAAGTTTGCGATGATCATTATTATATACAATATGATATTTAGAATCTGCCACAAGCATTTTCACAACCATACAACATTTTAAATTCAGATTCGGATCTTGTTTGACCAAAGCTTTCAATCTTATGAAACCATTGGAAAATCCTTCACATGACCTGGTGATCACACACAACCGATAGAATCCATACCCCAGTCATAGGCAGTCTGAATAAATTCTTCGATTTCTGCACAAACACCATCCATTTTCTGAAAATTAAAGTGAACATGCCATTCCGTTCTTTTTACTTTCGCATGATCTTCTCTTTTTTTTTCCTTTGAAATTTTAATTTACGAACCATAAAGTCGCACCCTTTGAGAATGAATCATAAACAACTCTCACCGTTAACACAACATGCATGCTTTTTTTTTGCAACTTGAATCTCTTCAACAGGACATCTTTGCCCCTTCAAAACGTTTGGCAACAATCGCATCATCATAATCACTGATATACAACATCTGCAAAGTTTTACCACTCTTCATAACACGATTATCAATATCGAAAATATGTCCTTCAATTTGAACATTTGAATAACCCCACTTGTAAATCTGCAATCTTATAACAATTTATATTGAATTCCTTCTTATAATTTGTTTGAAGGATACTGCTTCTTAACTGGCTCTTGTTTAACAATGGTGCACTCACTCGAACCTTTGCCGTTTCAATATATCATCTTCAACTTTTTACACACAATTTCCTGCGTAATCCCTACATCCTCTAACTTTTTCCATTAATGCTCCGATGTAAAGCTTCAAATTTAAATCGCAAAGAAGACGAGACTCATCGCGTAGAAAAACAGATTGTATCATTTTCCAAATAAGGATGTAGAAAGCGAAAATCCTTCACATCACTATATTTTCCACAAAATAATTTACATAACGATCCAGTTCATCCATTTCAATAACGCTATTCTTTGTGTGCATATGCAACTTTACATGAGTATACAAAAGAATTGTGTAGCTTAAAGTAATGATCTGTTCATAAATTTCCAAAGGAATTACATTCTCAAATTCCATGTAAAAATGAACCATTTTTATGCCACGAAGTGCTGAACTGGGATTCTAGATAAAGTCGCATTTTTAAATTGATATAATTTGATCTAGTAATCAATCAAATACTTCCATTTTATTTTGCCATCTTTCAAAAAGATCCTTATCGCTTTTTGTTCCACTATTTTCTTTTCCCGCTCGTGTCCTGACCATATTTAAAATAATCATCTAAATACGCACCATTTGAAGGTTGGTGCAAATTATTCAGGACTTTTCTTCCAAACATTTATATTGAATTGTCTTTCTTCAATTCTGCCTGAATCACCGCCATGTTTTGTGTTTTTTATAGTCTGCGGCCTCACATCTTTTCTTGTTTAAATACAGTGGCATTCATATATTTTTG
>VOFC01000266.1_pt1 | contig 30000 bp, 42 predicted proteins | sample 5384161 | NCBI WGS metagenome assembly VOFC01 (sample SAMN12384722, study PRJNA508395) | human gut metagenome | isolation source: healthy gut B | host: Homo sapiens
CAGTAACCATACCCCCACCTTGCTTAAACTGCACCTTGTTTTCATGCAAAATATTATTTAGCCAGATTGCACTTTTTTGCCATAGTCTTTCGCTATCTGTGTGGCTGATACCACATCAGGCGTTTGCAGTACAACATCGTAATAGCTTGCTTTTGGGCTGAATTCTGCCAGCATTTGTTTTTGTTGTAGATTTTCAATTTCTAAGCATTGAATTTTTTATCTGCAATTTTAAAGCCCTTGCCATTACCTTTTCAGGACTGTTCCATTCTTTTCTAGCTGAATAAAATATTGACGTGCCTGCTTTCCTTTTTCGTTACGCTGTAACATGGAAATTTCTTTTGCCATTTCGATTGTTAGTTGGTGGTCTGTATATGTAGTTTCGTTTCCTTTGAGCTGTTAGTCTTTTTTGACTAATAGCTAAATAGTCTACATTCTCATAAAATCCATATTCTTTCATACGGTCAAACCATTTCGTATACTGGGTATTACTTTCTAAGAATTCATGTAACTCTCGGCCCATTACTGTGGGGCGTTCATTTTCGTATGTCACTTTTATTAAATTTGTCATAGTTGCTCCTTTCTTTTTTAATTTGAAATAAATCGTTTGGGGTTACTTCAGTGTTTTTCTTTGGCACAATAAATAGGTCTGCGGATACTCCTAAAAATGAAACTATCCTGCTGAACTCATCAGAACTTAACTTTCGCTTCCCATTTAAAGAAAGACAAAGTTTATCTTTATTTATTCCAGTTTCATCTGAAACAACAGACTGTTTTATTTTATGTTCAACCAAATACAGCTTTATCTTTTCAGCTACTGTCATATTTTCACCACCTTTCTTTTAATCCAATATTCTTGGACTGTAACTATATATTAATTCAATATTATTGAAATGTCAAGTGATTTTCGAAATAAATTTCAATTTTTCTTGGATATTTCTATTTACTTTGTTACTTTCATATGGTAAAATAAAGTCACGGAGGGAAATAGAATGTTTGGTGATAAATTAAAAAGCTCGTATTAGTGCTAAACTTAAACAATCAGACTTAGCAAAAATTTTAGATACCACTAATACGACAATAAGCAATTGGGAAAATAATGTAAGTAAGCCAGATGTAGACACAATAGAATATATCTGTGGGGCATTAAATGTCCCTGCGAGTTACTTTTTTAACACGCCAGATTCTGTAACTCCAATTCTCACTATTACAGAACAAGCACACATAAAAAAAAATACCGCACTCTTGATGAGCACGGTAAAAAAGCAGTTGATTGTATTTTAAATGTGGAATACGAGCGTGTAGAAGCCACCAGAACACCAGTAATACCTATAAGTAATGTTATTACTCTATCCGAGTTTGAACAGCCTGTATCGGCTGGTAAAGGTGTTTACTTGGGGAGACGGCAGTCAAACTATTACAAGAGAAGTTCCAAACACTGAAGAAACAAGAAAAAGCTGACTTTATTTTTGCGCGTATCTGGTGACAGTATGGAGCCTGACTACTCCGACGGCGATAGACTTTTAGTAAAGCGTCAGCATGATGTTGAAATTGGAGAAACAGGGATATTCATTTTAAATAATGAAGGTTTTGTAAAAAGGCGAGAAGTAGACCGCCTTGTGTCACTTAATCCAGTGTATGAAGACATACTCTTTCATGATGAGGACAGTGTTGAATGCAAAGGAAAGGTTATAGGGAAAATTCAACTCGGCCAAATAAAACCAGTGGATTACCCTGCGGAACCAGTAAACAGAGATGAACGTAAAGACACCGTTACAATCGGGATAGCTGCACGTGATGGTTCTTCTACACTAGAGCTTACACAAGAGCAGTACGAAAGACTAATCGAATTAGCGCAAAAAAAGAAGACACAAACGAACTGCCTGACGGAATTATCTAAATTACCAAAAATCCCCTAAGGAAAATAGCACCGCAAAGGGTTAAAATGGCCCTGAGGTGTTATATATGTATGAAAAAATATAAAAAAGCAAGGGATTTATCATGGAGATACTCTTAAAGGCTGACATCACCAGCTTACCTGTAGACTTGAATAAGGTGCTTAAAGCGATAGACGTAAAAGCGATTTTATATTGTGATGCTTTTTTGATGCAGACAGTCCAAAGTTGAGAGGAAGCGACGGCTTTGTAACAAAAATTGAGGTAAAAAGCTATCTATCTTAATGAACAAAAAGGTACAACGCAAAGGAGACGATTCACTCTAGCCCACGAGCTGGGGCACATCGTTTTAGACCACCCGATTAATCCGATTATATACCGAAATAGTGAAATTGACGATGGGCAAAAACCTGAAGAGGTTCAAGCCAATATTTTTGCACGCGACCTACTCATGCCAGCTGGTGTGCTCGCTCGCTGCTCTACACGTGACTACTGTGGACGAGATAATACGAATATGTAATGTATCTCGTATATCCGCACAAATCCGTTTAGAAAGGCTCACAGAGCTTTACAAGCGCAACAAGTTTGAGCGCATCCGCTAGAACGACAAGTTATTTCTCAATTTAAAGATTTTATTTTCAGTAAAAATAACCGCCCACTACTGCCATAGTGAACGGTTTGAATGGAAGTGCATGTCATCACTCCAAAAATATTATACTAAATCGGAAAAATAATGTCAATCATTGGAGGAAAAAGGAAATGAAAAAAGAAAACTTTAATTTTACTTGTTGGGCTGCTCGCAACAGCGGCAGTATTTGCTGGGTGTGGAGTAAGTGAGACTGCTCAAACTGTAACAGATGGAACAGGAACAGCACAGACAGAACAAAAAGAAAAAAAAAGGAAGATTTAGAAGTGTTAGAACATAGTGTCGTACAAGATGGATATTTATCTTATGTTGTTGGCAAAATTAAAAATAACACTGATAAACTTATTCTTATGTGCAAGTCAGCATCAATTTGTACAAAGGGGAATCTCAGGCAGGTTCCACACTAGCTAACGTTAATAACTTGGAGCCAGGAGGAACGTGGGAGTTTAAAGCGATGGTTACAGATGACGATTTTACAAGCTATAAAAATTGTAGATGTCACCGGATTCTAGAAATAATAATTAAAATAAAAAACGCCCCTACCCCTGTTGGCGCAGGATAGAGACGTTGACTATATAACCCAATGGGCTACACAGTACAGTAATCTACCAAACATATTGTACCATTGCAGCCCGTAAAATCAAGGGGCTGCTTTTTTGCGCCCTTTTTAGGAGGTACAGTAATGGCGAAGGCTGGAAAAAAAGCTACCGTCTGGTAAGTGGAGATTTTTAGTATATGACTATACAGACAGTAATGGCAAAAAGGAAATACCAATCCTTTACGGCAGAAACAAAAAAGCGGAGTTTTGGCCGCTGACTATAGCTTAAATAAAAAGTTAAGGTCAAGCACTCACTCTATCACTTTATATGACGGATATACAAGATATATCGAGAGTAAAACAACGTTCTAAGCCCGTCAACTCTTAGAGAGTACAAACGGCAACAAAACATGATTTTCCAGAACTTATGCCGCTACCTATACAAAAAATAACACAAGAAAAACATTCAAGTTGCGGTCAACCGCGCAGCAGGGCTGTACTCACCCAAAACAGTTCACAACATGCACGGACTTTTAGTATCCGTTTTATCAATGTTTTTGCCAAAATTTCAAAGTAAAGTACAACGCTACCGCAAAAATACGAAAGACTTTCTACATTCCTGATGATGAAATGGTTCAATCTTTGATAAACGAATGTAAAATCCAGTTTTACTAAAAGCTATTATTTTAGCTTCAATTGGTACTTTAAGAAGGTCGGAAATCAGCGCTTTACAAGAAAGTGACATTAAAGGAAATTTTGTAAGGGTGGATAAAGCTATGGTTGCCGATTCATCTGGTAACTGGGTTATAAAACCGCCTAAGACCGAAGATAGTACACGAAACATCAATTTCCGCCAGAAGTCATAAAATTATTAAAAGAAGGATTGCGAGAAGGAGAAAGAGTTGTACCTCTCTCTCTAACGCAATTACAAAGGCGTTTACAGTCCTTAGAAATAGGGTCACTACAGAAAAGTTCGGAATCCATAAGCTGAGGCATTACTCTGCTTCCATTATGCACGCTTTAGGCATCCCAGATATATACATTATGGATAGAGGCGGGTGGAAATCAAGAGAAACATTACAAAGTGTTTATACCCACGCATTAAACACTCAGAAACAAAAAAACACACAAAAAATACTAAGTCATTTCTCTGAGTTTAAAATTTAAAAGCATAATTTCGTGTTGCATTTCGTGTTGCATATGTTGCATTTTTATAGGATTTTAGACTATTTTTTAAGATTATTGACTTAAAATAATAATACAAAAGAAAACCGCGCAACCAAGCCATTTGACATAGTTACGCGGTTTTTTTGCATTGGTCCAGTGACAGGACTTGAACCTGCGGCCCCTTGACCCCCAGTCAAGTGCGCTACCAACTGCGCTACACCCGGATATAAAACCAACAACTGAAACAGATTGCTGGCTATTATTTATTTTGCTGTTACTATTAAACCATATTATAGCAATTTATGCAATATTATTTTCCTGAAAAGAACTTTTTATGAATTGCTGTAACTGCTTGGTCGGCATCGTCACGTGAAATCAAAACAGAAATTTTAATTTCACTGGTAGAAATCATCTGAATGTTAATATTGGCGTCAAAAGTGCTTCAAACATCTGTGCTGCAACTCCCGGATGAGTTTCCATACCTGCACCGACCACAGAGACTTTAGAAACATTACCATCATAGACAGCATCAGCAGCACCAATGGTTTCAACATAAGTTCTTAGAATTTCCATTGTTTCATCCAGCTGAGATTCAGGAATGGTAAAGCTAATATCTTTGGTATTATTTCGCCCAATGGATTGTAAAATAATATCTACATTAATCTCTTTTGCAGCCAACTTTGTGAAAATTTTAAATGCAAGTCCCGGTCTATCAGGAACTCCAATGATTGACACGCGCTACTTCATTATCCTTTGCAATACCGCTGATTAACATTTCTTCCATTTTATTTGCCTCCCTTACAATTGTTCCTGGTTTTCTTGTTAAGCTGGAAAGCACTTCCAACTCTACTCCATATTTTTTTGCCATCTCTACGGAACGGTTATTTAATACTTGTGCACCCAATGTTGCAAGTTCTAACATTTCATCGTAAGAAATAACATCTAATTTGCGTGCATCCTTTATCTTTCTTGGATCTGCTGTGAACACGCCTTCCACATCGGTATAAATTTGACATAAATCAGCATGCATGGATGCAGCAATTGCAACCGCACTGGTATCAGAGCCGCCGCGTCCCAATGTGGTCATATCTTGATAACGATTTACACCCTGAAAACCGGTCACAATCACAATACGTTTTTGATCCAGTTCACGCTTGATACGAGCAGGGTCCACACGTTCTATTCTGGCAGAACCGTTATTTGCGCTTGTAAAAAAAAATCCTGCCTGCCAGCCTAACAAAGAAATCACAGGATAGCCCATTTCTTCGATGGTCATTGCTAAAAAAGCTTTGAAATTTGTTCACCTGCGGTTAACAACATATCCATCTCTCGTTTTGAAGGATTTGGATTCACTTGACGTGCCTTCTCAATAAACTCATCTGTTGTATCTCCTTGTGCCGATACAACAACGACAACATCATTGCCTTTTTCATATGTTTTTGTGATGATATCAGCAACATTTTTTTAAACGCTCAGTATTTGCAACAGAAGTACCACCAAACTTCTGGACAATTAAGCTCATAAATCATTTCTCCTTTATATTATGTTTATATGGTTGGGAGAACTTTGGTACCTTCCTATCCGTCTCCAGTACTTCTAATTTCCAGCCGATGATGCCGTGTTCTTCCAATTGTTTTTATCATACGATTATAATATGCTGTATTTCCACTTTCGATAATGGACATAATGCATGGTCCTGCTCCGCTGATATATGTTCCCAGTGAGCCGTTTTGGTAAGTAAGCTCAAAAATCTGAGCACAATTTTCAATGAAATCCACTCGAAATGGTTGATGCAATTTGTCTTGCACCGCAATACGTAAATTTTCTGCTTTTCCACAGGATAAAGAGGCCACCATGAGCGCACTGCGTGATAAATTATACACCGCATCCTGCTTGCTATATTGCATTGGTAACGTAGCACGGGACTGTTCTGTTTTTAACTGAAAATCAGGAATTAACAGAGCAAATCTAAATTTATCAGATACCTGTGTTCCAACACTGTAAACTCTTCCTGCATCCATGGCAGAAACCGTTAATCCTCCTAAAATAGCCGGTGTTGTATTATCCGGATGTCCTTCAATTTTACAGGCAAAATTGATTAACGTATCTTGGTCAAACGGTCTTCCTAACAATTCATTTGCACCGGTAATACCGGCTACAATGCAAGCAGAACTGCTTCCCATTCCCCTTGCCATAGGAATATTATTTTCCTGAATAATCTTTAAACCGGGCATTTTCTTCCCATATGCATTATATACAAACTCTGCTGCCTGATATACTAAGTTATCTTTTCCTTTGGGAATTGCTACATTGTCTTTCGATGAGATTTCAATCCGGTCAGATTCCTCCATCCAGACATAGTTATACCAATTGAGGGCAACTCCCAGTGAATCAAAACCAGAACCCAAGTTAGCGCTGGTCGGGGAACCTTAATACTTATCATTCTGTTCTTCCTATCTGCTTAAATTACAAATCACCAACACGAATTGTAGATGCAATGGTTACGCCTTTACTCTCTAATACACCAATTTTATCTTGAATATCGCGTTCTTTCATTGGTTTTGTGACAAATGCCAATTCATTTTTGGAGCATTTTTTTGTACCAATAGCTCTACAGCTCCAAATAATGCTTCTGCTTCTGTTTTTGCAGCTGCAATGTCATCAGCAGTTGCACGTATGTATAACAGTGATATCGTCCAAATAGTCTTGAACATAATTGTCTACACTGTCACTCCAAAACAGATTCTTTCTTGCATGCATATGTTTTGCACAGTCAATCACATCTGCTACCACAGCACTTGCTGTTGGCAATTTGCCTGCACACCTTTTCCGTAGAATACTACATCCCCTGTTGCATCTCCACGAACCATAATACCATTAAATACATCATCTACATTTGCTAACTGGCTTTCTCTTGGAATCAGCATAGGACAAACAATAATTTGAATTCTATGATCATCCATCATTTTTTACTCTGCCAATCAGCTTAATTACGCCTCCCCCAGGCTTCTGCATATTCTACATCGCCTAGTGTAACCTTCGTAATACCTTCTGTATGTACTTGGTCAGGATAAACATGTTTGCCAAAGGCAAGAGAAGCTAAGATGCAAATTTTACGACAAGCATCATCACCCTCAATATCAGCAGCAGGATTGCGTTCTGCATAGCCCAATTTTTGGGCAAGTGCCAATGCATCTTCAAAAGACATCTGGTCACGAATCATTTTTGTTAAGATAAAATTAGTGGTACCATTTAGAATGCCTGCAATCTCAATTACATCATTTGCGGCAAGGCATTGATGGATAGGACGAATAATTGGAATACCTCCGCCAACACTTGCCTCAAATAAAAAGTTTACATTTTTTTCTTTTGCTATTTTTAACAGCTCCGCACCTTTGGAAGCAACCAATTCTTTATTAGAGGTAACGACACTTTTCCTTTTTCCAAACACTGTTTTACAAATTCGAATGCAGGGTGCAATCCTCCCATTACCTCAACTACAATTTTCACATCATCATCTTGGATAATGTCCTCAAAGTTTTTTGTAAAGCGGTCTGCAAAGGGACTGTCCGGAAATTCTTTTTAAATCTAAAAAATATATTTAATGTTAATTTCATTTTGTGCGCGTTTTAAAATACTGTCTTTATGGGTAGCCAATACCTCTACTACACCCGAGCCAACGACACCATGACCCCAAAATTGCAATCTCAATCATCATTTACACCTCTTTATTTATTCGCCTGTAATATGCTCAATTCGCTGCACACCACTTACTTGTTTTTAGATGCAGCAGTAAATCATCCATAGAGCCTTTTAAATGATCTACTTGGCATGAAATAGAAACCAATGCTGTTCCGTTAACAGGGATATTTTGATTAATGGTCAAAATATTAGCACCTTCATTTAAAAAGCAGAAATAACCGCCATTAATACTCCCGGTCTATCATATAGCACTACTTGAATGGTAACAATTTGTTTTTCTGCTTTCCCGTGATATGGATAAACAGCATCTTTATACTTATAAAATACACTGCGGAAATACCTGCCATTTTTTGCAGCTTCTGTAGTGCTGGAAGCCTGTGCAGTCCTCAAATATTCCTTTGCCTGAATTACCTTTGTAAATACTTGAGGAAGTACTTCTTGGTTTACTAAAAAGAAAAGCAGAATTTTTCATTGTCCACCACCCATATACGATTGTTTGTTCACAATGTACAGTTTATCATATTTCTACGAATCTTGCAATGCACATTTATAAAAAATTTTTATTTTCCAAATAGGCAAGTAATGGATAATATACATAATATGAAATATGCAAACAAAAAAGTGTCTGCAAAAATGCAGACACTTTTTATAATCTATTTAAGCTGCCGAAGAAGATGAAGACGATGACGCACTGGAACTTGAGCTGGAAGAGGAACTGGAAGAACTGGATGATGAGCTGCTTTCTGAACTGCTTGTATTACTGGAAGAGCTTTCTTCCTCCTCTTCAGAACAGGACGATGTTGTATTTGTATTTTGATGTTGCGTACATTCTGAAGGCATATTGCTTCTTTCATACCAACCAGTTGCTGTTGGACAGCCCGGACCTGCTAAATTACCACTTTGTGTACAATAAACAGCAGATGTTACGCTGGAATCTGTTGTAAATTGTTTTAATTGTTTGGTGTTTAAATATGCTCCCATTAAGCTTTGAAACACGCTTTTTGGATGCATTTGTATTTCTTAAACGGCTTGGATTTTGATAACCGGTCCAGACACCAATAACAGCATACGGAGAACCACCCACAAAATAACTGTTGTCATCAATATCGGTAGTACCGGTTTTACCATAAATTTGCCAGCCTGTAACACCAGCACCGGTACCGGTACCTTGTGTTACAACAGTTGTCAGCAATTTTTGCATTATGGTTGCGGTAGAAGATTTGATTGCCTGTGTAGAAATATTATCACGGTTATCTAAAATGACATTACCATCATGGTCTTCCACGTAATAGTACGTATAAGGTTCATTATATTGACCGCCGTTTCCAAAAAATTTGAAATGCTGCTGTCATTTCTTTTACTGTTACACCTTCGTGCACACCACCAATAGCTACACCTAAGTTACTGTCGTCAACTCCGCCGCCAACCAATGAGGTAAACCCTAATTTTGTGTTAAGAAATTATAGGCGTTTTGCGGTCCCAACTGTTGATATACTCTAACAGCAGGTGGGTTATAAGATTGTTGTAAAGCATACTGTACCGTTACAGGACCTCTGAATTGATGATCATAGTTGTTCGGACCTGCAGTACCATCATCAAAATAATTTGGTATTGGCTCATCCTGTACTATGCTGGAATAATTGATAATTCCTTTATCAATTGCAGGTGCGTAGGCCGCAATCGGTTTAAATGAGGAACCAGGTTGACGCTTTGCATCTGTTGCATAGTTAAACCACATATTACCTTCTTTTTCATCGCTGCTGCCTACAATTGCAAGCACACGGCCAGAATAATCCATCATATAAACACCGCACTGCATGTCCGGGTCACTGTTTAAGTTACGGTCGTTAGCTACTGCATTTTCTGCCATTTCCTGAGCACTGGAATCCATAGCAGAATAAATTTTCAGACCACCATAATAAATCATATTCTGTGCATCTTTTTTTGTATATCCAAGTTCAGACTGTAAGTCTGAAACAACGTCTTGAATCATCGTATCAATATACCAATTGTTAATGGTATCGTCTGCCCCTGTCTCAGTTGCTTCTTGGAATACAAAATTCATATTTTCAGACTCAGACATTGCCTGGTCATATTCTTCTTTTGTTATCTTTTCTTGATTATACATTTCTGACAGAACAATTTGCTGACGCTCTTTATTCTGATCTGGAAAATTCATAGGAGAATATGCATACGGGTTTTTGTGTAATACCCGCTATAGCAGCACATTCTGCCAAGCTGCAATCCTTAATATCTTTTCCAAAATAAAGGTTTGCTGCTGCTTGTACACCTTTACAGCCACTGCCAAAGTTAACAACATTGAGATAGCATTCCAAAATTTCCTCTTTGGTATACTTTTTTTCTCCAGATTTTCTGCTCTGAAAATCTCTTTTAATTTACGGGAAATACTTACATCGCTTTCGCCGGTAAGATTTTTTTATCAACTGTTGTGTAATGGTAGAGCCGCCAAAGCTGCCTCCTGAAGACAACAAATTGCTGGCAGCTCCCAGCGTTCTCCACCAGTCAACACCGTTATGTTCCCAAAAGCGTTTATCTTCAATGGCAACCATTGCATCTTTCATATATTGCGGAATATCCTGATAATCCACCCAAATACGGTTGCTTTTCACCACCATATAAGCTTTTATATTCTACAGGATTACCGGATTCATCATTTACGTAAATAAAACTTGTATAGTCTAAGTTCAAAGAATGCAAATCAATGTCTATCTCTTCTCCCCCTTAAACTCATGATATAAGAGAACATAAAATGCCTATGATAAACAATGTAGCAAAAACAAACTCACAATGGTATTACCACGCGGGAAATCGCTTTTCCTGCTGCTTTGCCGGTGCTATTTCCTTTCGGGTCCGGTACAGGTTTTAATCCGTACTGATTAATGTCAGATTTTTTCAATCAATTCACCTCAATAATGCAGCAATTATCTAAATCAAATAGATAATTGAAATAAAACAAATCTTTCATTTTTCCTATGCATATATTTCCAATTTTGAGCCATACTAGCACCAAAGATACCAAATGATATCAATTATCACAGAAAGGTAGGTATGGTCAAATTGAAGAAAACCTATTATATCATATTTAGTATCGCTTTGGTTTTATTAATAGGAATTATCATTCTGGTAGTATGTCTTACCATTCCTCAAAATGCATCTGAAAATGTTACTAGTGAGCAAACTCATTTTACCTCAAATCCCAATTCAAGTCAAGAAAGCACATCATCGCATGTCAATAGCGACGATATTACTACTATGACAAGTCAATCAGATATTTATACCATTAAAGAATATAATGGACATATCGGTGTATTTTTAAATGATGAAACACAACCTTATAAAGAAGTTAATGTTCCCTTAAGTGCTTTTACCAGCAGAAGACCAAGAATTACTTAAAAAAGGTATTACAGCAAATTCTCAAGGCGAGGTCCAAATTATTCTGGAAGACTATATCAGTTAACTTGTTTATAATGTAAGGATAAGCTTTTATTCTATGATAGCTTATCCTTTATTTTATCCTAAAAATATGTATTTTATATGTTTTGATTATGAATCAGATAAAAAAGACTTTATTAACATAACATCAGTTTTATGATGATGGTTATAGAAAAAAGACCGAATACCGAATTGGTATTTGGTCTTCTTTCTCAAACACTGAATAAATCAAATAAATAATTAAGTGTTACGTTTCTTTTTTCATTACAAACAAAACAACCATTGCTACTACAGAAACACCTGCAACAGAAATCCAAATCATGTAGTTAGAAGCATCTCCGGTTTGAGGACTTACCATATTGTTAGAGTTCTCTCCGTTACCGTTTGCTCCTGTACTACCGTTATCCGTATTACCTGTGTTACCATTATTCTCTGTTCCATTTCCATTGTTCTCTTGGTTGTCATCTCCACCAGGGTTTTGGCCATTGTCTTTTTACATCATAAGATACCAATGCATATGTTGAGAATTGGTTGGTTTCAAAAAGTTAAAATATGATTTTCAACACTGGAATTCAAAATTTCTGCAACACCATTATGTACACGAATTACACCAAAAGTACGTCCTTCTTTTGTAATTCAGCAGGAATTGCAATTTGAAGCGTAATTTTAGAGCTGTTTAACTCTGTAATTTCACCAATTACTTGGTTATTTGCAGAAACCAGAACAGAAAAATCAAAGTATTGTTGTACTGCCAAAGTTTTGTCTGAATTGCTTGTTTGAGCAGTCAAAAGTTCAGTAATTTTTTCTGCATCAGCAGCAGGTACTTGATTATTTTCCAATTTGTCAGATTTCAAGCTAATTGTTACTTGATCGCCTCTTGCTAATGCTTCATCAATGTTTTGCTGTAATTCTGTGCTGATTTCAGCATCAGAATTTCCGGAAATAATGTCGTTCAATTCATTTTCTGTTTCAGGAGTAACACCAACTTGTACTTCTTCTACCGGAACAGAAGGATCAATGACAGGTACATCTACTACAGGTTTTGAACAGCAACTACTTTTACCGGTATCACTGTATTATCTTTTTAGCAAAACAAATTTGTTCGCCACCTACTACTGTGGCAGCAGAATCTACCCAAGATGTACCGGCAGGTGCTTGAACAGCTGATAAAGCAGTACCTGCTTCTGTTTGTACTGTTTCCATATTGAATGCAAAGCTTTCACTGCCGCCGCCGTTTACAGTATTAATTAAGTTACCGTCTTTATCATATGCCAATACGGTTACGCTGGAAGTTTTCCAGTTATTTTCAGAGTTAAAAGCTCCTAATTTATAAACCAAAGAGTCATCTTTATTGGTGATAACATAACCAATTCTTCCATTAACATCAATTGCTTGTAATGCACTGTTTACACCGGTTGTAAATTGTCTGCCATTGTCACCGTCATAGAAATCCACTTTACCTAAAGAAGAATAATAGGAAGAAACACCGGATTGAACAGGAATGTCTTCTGTTACATCGGCTTTCATGGTACCCCATTGGGTTCCGTCTTGGTAATAAACATTATAATAAACTTCAGAAATAACTCTTAAAGTAGCAACGGAACTATTCTCACTTGCTACATCAATTCTTACATTACCATTGTCGTTTACTTTATAAGTATAATCGGATAAATCTTCTGTTTTTGCTATATTGCCTGTAATAGTAAAACCGGCTTTTACAGCTGCTTCCACTGCATCATAATCCGATTTATAAGAAACACTTCCAACAAATTTAGGCTCTGCATCAGTACCTAAAATGTTACCGGTAATTTTACAGCCGGAAGCTTCTACTGTGCTGCCATTCAATAAATTAGTACCGGAAGAAGCGTTTGCAAAAATAATACCAGGTTGTTTCATAACAGCATTGCCGGAATATGTACAGTCAACCAATTTATAATGGCTGTTTGCAAATGGTGTATAGCCAATAAAAAATACTGTTATAAGTCGGTGATTGAATATTTGCACTTACATTTACACGTGTTAAAGTTGTATTACCGCCCGCATAAACGACCAATGCATTTTCATTGTTATTGTTGCTGGTATAATTAATGCTGCCGGAAATATTAATATCTGTGTAGTTGTATTCGATACCTGCTGTATATGCATTCCACACCAATGTTGCAGGTTGTCCGCTTAATTCAAAGGTGAAGTTTTTGAGTTCACCTCCGCCAAAGTTTGCAATCAATGTGCTGTTTGCTCCTGCATTATAAATGCGATGTCCGTCACCGTCAATGGTTCCTGAAAAATTATTGATGTAATAATCAGCCCAACTATCAACTTTACCTCCAGATTCAGCTTGAGATAAGTCAATATCAGCTGTTAATTTTACATAAACCCCATTTTTTTGCCTTCCAATTCTTTTTAGTTGTCCAGCTTCAGATACCAAATACGGATCTTCTTGTGTACCGGTTCCTTGCAAAGAACTGTTGTTTGCCGCAAAAACTGCAAGATTCAAACTTAACAATACCATTGCCAAAACCAATACTGCGCAAGAAATGCGTTTTGTTAGTTTCATTGCCATAGCATACCCCTCCTAAATGTTTCATGATACCAATAATGCTGTAATTTGATAAGGTACACATTTACGAAGTTTTCTTTTTGATAAATTTTTATCATAATAAATAGCAGGAATTGTGCGAAAATACTTGAAAATAATACATATGTACATTATAATGAATCCGTATATTACAATATATGTTAATTTGAAAAGGTGTACATAAACAAATCTATTATGCAGGACAATTTATTGTTTTTTTAATGAAAATGTGATAAAGTGACAATATTAAAAGGCGGTATCCGATTGATACCGCCTTTTTTATTTCAACAAAACTTATTTTGCGCTTTGTTCGTATTGCTCGATCATTTTTTTAACCATTTGACCGCCAACAGAACCAGCTTGTTTAGAAGTTAAGTCACCGTTGTAACCTTGTTTAAGGTTAACACCAACTTCAGCAGCAGCCTCCATTTTGAAACGATCCATAGCTTCTCTTGCTTCTGGAACAACAATTTTATTCTTAGACATAGTATAAGCACTCCTTTTTTCTTTTTGTTTTTCAAACTTTTTATTTGCGTTTGCCTTACTATTATGAGCGTAATCATTTTTATTATACAAGAAATTTTTGGAAATTTCAGATATAGAAATCAGCATCCCATTGAATGCCTGCTAATAACAAAACGGCTGCAACAGGCAAAATTTTATTTGATGATACGGTTTGGTAATATGCATCGTAATTTCGCAAGGTTCTATTACCGTGCCATTGATTGCGATTAAAGTTCTCTGCAAACTGATAGAGGCTTGATTTTCATCCAAACTGGATATACTAAATGTATCCGTTGCTTTCGTACCGCAAGTTACAACAATTTGTCCTGTTTTGCAAAATTGCTCTTTTAGCTTGTCATGATTAGAATCTATTACAGCAATCCAGTTAGCCGGTAATATCACCGGCTCTTTAGGTAAAAAACTTTTTTAAAAACAGCAATTCCAACCGAATTTTTTAAATTAGAGCAGTCCTCCTGTTCTTTCATAAAAAACTACAGGTATCATTAATTTCGTCGGAATGTTTATCTGTGTTATAAACAGTGGTACCAAAAAGGCGATATCGCCTTTTTTATGATTTGCCCTAAAAGTCTCATCTTCATCGTTTCCAAAAATATAAATTGGAATCATACACGTATTCTCCCCTCTCAATCTAAACTTTATTATTTGTAAAATTCAGGAAAATATGTGTCAAACTTTCCTCACCTAATAAAAATAGCACTATCATTCAGTGCTATTTTTAAACTATTCACTTTGCATCTCAGATGCATTTCTCATAAGCTGAGAAACTGAAACAATTTCATAGCCCTCACTTTGCAGCGTCTCTATCATATACGGCAGCGCTTCCAACGTCAAATCTGAACGATTATGCAAAGAATAATGGAACCGCTTTTTGCTTCTTCCATAACCTTATCAGCAATACCCTGTACTGTTGTATTGTGCTGGTCAAAACTGTCAATATCCCACTGCACCGCCTGCATTTCTAATGTGTTTGCAGTATCCAGCAATAGAGCATTTATAGTCGCCATAGGGCGGACGGAATAATACCGGTGTTTTCCCTGTAATTTTTTTTTAATGTTTCATTACACTGCATTAAATTTGACATCATATCGGCTTGAGATAACTGCGGAATTCTTTCATAGGTGTTGCCTAGATTTCCGATTTCATAACCTGCCTCTGAAATTTGTTTTACTGCATTTGTATATTTTTCTGCCCATACACCTGTAACAAAAAAAGGTTGCTTCCACTTGATATTTTTTGTAAAATATCAATATATTCTTCTGTATGGTCAATATCCCAAGCACAATCAAAGGTTAAAGCCACTTGTTTATCCGGGGTTGGCACAGAATAAATAGGCACCTTTTTGTACATAGGCTGTTTGTACTGCCTGAATTCCTTTACGGAAAATACAACTGCCAAACCGCACACTACAAAGCAAGCACATATGGTAAGCATCTTACGTCTTGTTAACACCAAACATTTCATATACATTCCCCATAACACACCATATACATCAATCTTGTATTTTATGCTTATCAATTGTACTTTTTTATCACCAAAAAAGGTATCGGGATAACCCGATACCTTTTCTATCGTAATATGATATACACCATATACCCAATATATAACGAAACTAAAATACCGCCTTCCACGCGATTCACTCCTTTTTTAGCAATCGCAAATACATAGGTCAGCAAAGAAACTGCAATCAAAATGCCCAAATCGATTAATGCATTGAGGTCAAAAGGATATTGGATGAATAGCAGCAGACAGTGCTAATATAAATAAAATGTTAAAGATATTAGAACCTACTACATTTCCAATTGCAATATCACTTTCTCCTTTTGTGGCAGCCACAATGCTGGTAACCAATTCCGGCAAAGAAGTTCCGATTGCAACGATGGTTAAACCAATTAAACTTTCACTGATTCCAAAGGGAAAGCGCGATTTCCCTTGCAGAATTGACAACCAGCTGCCCTCCTCCAATAATACCTGCCAGACCAACTACCGCAAGCAGAATGCTTTTCCAAAGCGGCTGCTTCTTTTTTGGGCGCTTCCTCAGACTGCGCGTCATCTGCCAAATCAACAATCTCTCCGGATTTTCTTGCAGATAATGCGGAAGTAACCAGCATAAATACAAAAAATACAAAAAAATAAAATTAATACCCACGCTTCATTACGGGACAGCAGATTCGAATCTCCACCGCCAAAAAAATACATCAAGCCCCATTAATAACAGCGCAACGGTAGCTAAAATGGAAAAAGGAAATTCTTTTGCTAAAATGGATGTCTTCACACCGATTGGTTTGATTAAAGCACAAATACCAACTACTGCAAGTAAATTAAATAAATTTGAGCCGACAACATTACCCAGTGCAATATCATTTTGGCCTTTAAATGCTGCTGTGATACTGACTGCTGCTTCAGGAGCACTTGTTCCAAAGGCAACAATCGTCAGTCCAATAATAAAACTTGGAATTTTGAAAAAACGAGCTATGGAAGAACTTCCGCTTACAAAAAATCTGCTCCCTTTACCAAAAACACAAACCCTATGATTAAGAAAAATATATGCCAACTGCATACCTCCTTTCAAAAGTAAAAACTCTTAGTAAAGCATTACTGTACTAAGAGTTTTGGCTGATTTATTCCAAATATACCAATTCTGAAATTTGCGCTAGAGGAATGAATGTAAACAACTGCTTCTATTGTCAAATAACATTAAATAGAAATTGTCATTGCAATTCGATACAATTCGTCGTCAAACGGCTGTTTCATTTCCAGTGCTTGCGCCATATCTAAGTCCGCTATTTTGTTATCCTTCATTATAACCACTCTGCCTGACCTTCCCTCATGCAGTAATTTTACTGCATGATACCCCATCTGGCTTGCTGCCACACGGTCTCGCAAGGTAGGTGAACCGCCTCGCTGCACATGTCCCAAAACTGTAGGACGTGTTTCAATACCTGTATGTGCTTCTATTTGTTTTGCAATATCAGATACATGACCTACCCCTTCGGCTACTACCACAATAAAATGATGTTTTCCGTTTTACTGGTGAATTCCATTCTATTCAGAATATCACGCTCAAAATCGTAAGCAATTTCAGGAACTAAAATGCAGGTAGCACCTACTGCAATTCCGGTTTCCAAAGCAATATCTCCGCATCTTCTTCCCATGACCTCTACAACACTGCAGCGATTGTGCGATTCCGTTGTATCACGTAGTCTATCCACCATTTCAACAGCTGTATTCATAGCTGTGTCAAATCAATGGTGTATTCTGTACAAAGCAATATCATTGTCTATGGTTCCGGGAATCGCTACACATGGGATTCCTTTCTCGCATAAAGCCTTAGCACCGCGGAAAAGAACCGTCCCCGCCAATGACAACTACTCCGCTAATATCAAATTTTTTTGCATGTATCAACTGCTTGTTTTTTGTCCTTCTTCTGTCATAAAAGCAGGACTTCTTGCAGTAAATAAAGCAGTTCCTCCATTTTGAATAATATCCGAAACACTTCTCAAATTCATGGGAATCATATCACCATGAATCAGACCATCATATCCACGTCGTACCCCCAGCACACGCATGTCATTTGCAATTGCAGTACGCACAACGGCGCGTACTGCTGCATTCATGCCCGGGGCATCTCCCCGCTGGTCAGCACTGCAATGGTTTTTTTGTTCCATAATCATTCATCCTTTACTGTCTGCTGTTTGATATATCGTATGAACAAAATGTTCACTTTACTACAGCAATATTTTCTTCGCCCAATACATCTTCCAGCGCATTCACCAATGGTTGGTTCACATCAAACACGCTGAGAAACAGGAGCATGAAATAACTTTTTCTCATCTTTAAAATAAATATGCAGCGGCATCGTACCATCAAATATGGCAATATATTGCATGGCTTTTTTTATACGCCATATCCTCTTTGCTGTTCACCTTCAAATATAAGCCGGGAGGATTCTTTCTTTCTTTTTGATGATTGCGCCATTTCACCGTTTTTGTCAGGAGCCTCAAACACAGCCTCACAGATTAATTTTGTATCCTGCTCTTCTGAAGTGCTCAATCTTCCAACCACGCGAACGATATTTCCTTCTGTAATCAAATGTGAATATTGTGCCAACACCTTTGGAAACAGTAACAATTCCATAGAACCATAAATGTCCTCCAGCATAACGAATGCCATGGTACTGTTATTTTTGGTGATTTTTGTTTTGACAGAAGTAAATACGCCAAGCAAAAGTTACAGTATCGCCATCATGGTACATACCTGTTTGTTCTCGTATATCTTCCAAAATATCCCCTATTTTACGCGCCCCTATCTTGTCATACACTGGCAAATATTCTGACATTGGATGCCCTGACAAATACATTCCCGTTACTTCTTTTTTCCATAATCAGTTTTTCACTCTGACTGATATCCGGCATTGGTTCAGGCACAAATTCTTCTACCGAAGGACCATCTGTTTGAATCACATCAAAAAAGCCGATTTGTCCCTCTACATTTTTCCTTTTATCCGCTTCCAGCGTATCCAAGACGATAGCCACAGAGGCCAACATTTGCCTGCGGTTACAACCTAAATCATCCAAAGCGCCGCACTTAATCAAACTTTCCAATGCACGGCGATTTAAATCTTGTCCATACATGCGTTTGCAGAAAGAATAGAAGCTGGAAAACTTACCTTCTCTGGTGCGTTCTTCTATCATACGGTCAATAAATCCACGACCTAAATTTTTTACTGCCAACAGACCAAAACGAATATCATTTCCCACAGCTGTAAAACCTGTTTCGCTGGTGTTTACATGAGGCGGTAAAACGCGAATGCCCAAACGGTTACATTCTGCATTGTAAATGGCAACTTTATTGGCGTTGTCCAATACACTGGTAAGCAAAGCTGCCATATACTCTTTTGGATAATGACATTTTAACCAAGCAGTCTGGTAAGAAAGTACCGCGTACGCAGCGGCATGGGATTTATTAAAGGCATAGGAAGCAAAACTCTCCATTTCATGAAAAATAGATACAGCCGTTTGCTCATCCACACCGCGATTGATGCAGCCTTCTACTTCCCAAGTACCGTCTTCATTTTGCAAACCGTAAATGAAGATTTTACGTTCTTTTTCCATGACATCTGCTTTTTTCTTTGACATGGCACGGCGTACAATGTCTGCTCTGCCAAGGGAATAACCTGCCAAGGTACGGAAAATCTGCATTACTTGCTCTTGATAAACAATACAGCCATATGTAACATCCAAAATATGTTTCAAAAGCGGATGTTTATGTCGTACTTTAGATGGATTGTGTCTGTTTTCTATATATTTTGGAATAGAATCCATAGGTCCGGGACGATATAGCGAGATAACCGCAATTAAGTCCTCAATGCTGACGGGCTTTAATTGCACAATCATGCTTTTCATACCTGCCGATTCAAACTGGAACACACCTTCTGTTGCGCCGGATGCAATCATAGAAAAGGTTTTTTATCGTCCATCGGAATATCTTCTATAGAAAAAATCAGGTTTTTGTTTTCTGATTTGTAATTCCGCATTCTGAATGATAGACAAATTGCGTAACCCCAAAAAATCCATTTTCAGCAGTCCCAATTCTTCCAAAGTTGTCATGGTAAACTGCGTTACAACCGCATCGTTATTTTTGGCAAGCGGTACGTATTTGCAAACAGGTCGGTCAGTAATCACAACGCCCGCAGCGTGTGTGGAAGCATTTCTGGGCATGCCTTCCAATTTTTTTTGCCATATCAATCAGTTCTTTACCTGCGGGTCAGAATCATATAAATTTTTAAATCATGGGAAATGTTTAGTGCGCGGTCCAAGGTAATATTTAATTCCATAGGAACCAATTTTGCGACAGAATCCACTTTTGCATACGGAATTGCCATTGCCCTGCCAACATCACGAATAGAACCACGAGCAGCCATGGTGCCAAATGTAATAATCTGAGCTACATGGTCTTCACCATAGCGGCGTACAACATAATCTATCATTTCCTGTCTGCGTTCGTCGCTGAAATCAATATCAAAGTCCGGCATGCTGATACGTTCCGGATTTAAAAAACGTTCAAACATCAAATTGTAACGGATTGGGTCAATTCCTGTAATGCCCAAACAATAAGCAGCCAAACTGCCTGCACCGGAACCTCTTCCCGGCCCTACAGGAATATCGACAGATTTTGCATAATCAATAAAGTCAAATACAATCAAATAGTAATTGACATATCCCATTTTAATAATGGTATTCAACTCAAATTCCAGTCTGTCTATCAAGGCCTGATCAGGCTGGTTTCCGTAATGACGGTAAAGTCCTTCATAACATTTGGTTCTGAAGTATTCCACATTATCCTGACCGTTTGGCGTATCGTAATTTGGCAGCTTTGTATTGCCAAACTCAAATTCTACGTTGCATTGTTCCGCAATTTTTACGGTATTGTCAAATGCTTCAGGATGTTCCGGAAATAAAGCTCTCATCTCTTCTTCCGTTTTTTACATAAAATTCATCGGAAGCAAATTCCATACGGTCGTCATCTTCTACGGTATGGTTTGTTTGGATGCACATTAAAATATGATGCATCTGACTATCTTCTTTTTGATATAATGGCTGTCATTCGTTGCAATCAAAGGAATGCCTGTTTCCTCTGAAATACGAATTAACATGGGATTGATTTCTCGCTGGGCTTCAATTCCATGATCTTGCAGTTCAATATAAAATTACCTTGCCCAAAGATTTCATTATGTACCAATGCTAGCCGTTTTGCTTCTTCATAATCACCTCGTCGGCAAGCTCTTGGAATAGCACCCGCAAGACAGGCAGAGGAAGCAATCAGTCCTTCGCTATGCTTGGCCAGTAAATCCAAATCAACACGAGGCTTGCTGTAAAATCCTTCTGTCCACGCCTGGGATACCAGTGCAGTTAAATTTTCATATCCTTTGTTATCTTTACACAGCAGTACCAAATGATGCTGTTCGCCATCCAGTTCATGCACTTTATCAAAACGGGTACGTGGAGCAACATAGACTTCACAGCCAATAATAGGCTTAATCCCATGCTTTTTGCAGCACGATAAAATCAATCACACCATACATGACCCCATGGTCAGTAATGGCAACTGCAGTTTGTCCAATTTCTTTTAAATGTTCCATCAAAGGATTGATACGGCAAGCGCCATCCAACAAACTATATTCTGTATGCAAATGCAAATGTACAAAACCTGACATTGCTTCCTCCTTTCCAACATCTACAACATGTTATAAAAACTATGTGATTTTAGTTCTTTTTTTCCAATGGAATCTGCAAATGCCATAATCCGCTTTAATCGATGATTGACACCGGAACGGCTGATTGGCTCTGAAAGCTGTTCGCCCAATTCCCGCAATGACATTTCCGGATTTTCATAGCGCAAAGATGCAAGTTCCTGTAAGTCTAAAGGCAGCTGTTGTAAACCAACAGAGTGTATAATCGTTTCGATTGCCGCAATTTGTTTTGCAGAAGCAGAAACGGTTTTATCGATATTCGCTGTTTCAAAGTTGGTTTTTCTGTTTACCTGGTTACGAACTTCCTTGAACATTTTCACTTGCATAAAATTCATGGACGCATTGGTTGCACCCATAAATGTAAGTAAGTTTTCAATTCCTTCGCTGCCTTTTTATGTATACTACAAAACTACCTTTTCGATTGGTAACAGCCGGCTGTAATTCCAGCTCTTGAATATTGGTAAGCAAATTCTTCAAATCGTTTGCTAAATTCATATAAGGCACTACAAATTCCAAATGATATTCTTTTTTCAGGATTGGTTATGGTGCCACAAGACAAAAAACTCCTCGCAAGAATGCAGATATACAACATTCCCATTGTATCATATCACGATTGATTCTCAGCGTAACCTCATTTCCTGTGTGACCAAAGTACTGTAGTAACCGCAATCTTTGGTTTTCGTCAGGTATAGTTACCGTACTGGTAACGGATGCCCATTTCGTCTTGTCATTTTTTGCAGAGATATCTACAACCGCCTGTGTCTGTTCGGTAATCAAATCTGCCAAGCGCAAAGCAGTTTCCTATGTTCGGTACTGAAAGCAATACTTTGAGTGAAAACTGCTTTGCAAACAACAAAATGCCGTAACATTCTGCTTTGGCGCAGCAGTCGTACGGGCAAACTTGTTTGCAAAGTTCACTTTGGTATCTGCTGCAAATGACATAACTGTTTTCTCCTTATCGTTTAATATCTCTATGGTTTACACTGGCTCGTTTATTTTGTGCAATTAAATGCTTATACAGCAACTCTACAATGGTAACAGAACGATGCTGTCCGCCTGTACAGCCAATTGCAATAACCAATTGACTCTTTCCTTCATTGCAGAACAGAGGAATCATATAATCAATTAAGTCCAAAAAAACGTGTAATAAACCCTTGTGTCTCGTCCCACTTCATGACATATTCTTTTACAGGTTCATCCAAACCCGTTAATTTTTTTTCAGTTCAGGCACATAAAACGGATTTGGCAGACAACGAACATCAAACATCATGTCTGCCTCGGTGGGAATTCCGTTTTTTGAAGCCAAATGACATAATTTGAATGGTAAGCGCATCCGAAACATTGCCCAGAAATAAATTGGACAAACGTTGTTTTAGTTGAGAAGGCGCTAAATAGGAAGTATCTATGATATAATCCGCAGCTTCACGCATTGGTCTTAAGAGTTCCCGTTCCATTTTCACTGCTTGTTCCAAAGAGCCGGACGCCGCTTCCGATAATGGATGTCTGCGTCGGGTTTCTTTATAGCGATGTACCAATACAATATCGCCTGCATCTAAAAATAAAATTTTATACGGTACCTTTCTTTCTTTAAATGTCTCTAAAAACTCAAAAGAATTTGTCAGAGAGCGCTCCGCCTCGAATATCTGTCACAACCGCAACACGTGAAAAAATCTTCTTTGGCACGCTCACACAAATCATAAAAGGTAACCACAAGCTTTGATGGGATATTATCCACACAATAAAATCCAATATCCTCCAAAGCATTGATGGTAACCGATTTTCCGGCACCGGACAATCCTGTTACAATTAAAAATTCCATTTTCCCATCCTTTCCCTTTAAAATCCGCACTCTCAATCTTATTTTATAGGAATCGGTATTATCCACCAATTGCACGAATTTCACATTCAAGCATAATACCTGTTTGTTCATTCACCGTAGTTTGAATCAAAGAAATCAAATCTAACACATCTTGACATGTTGCATCGCCAGTATTCACAATAAAACCTGCATGTTTTGGACTGACCATTGCTCCGCCAACCGTTTTACCTTTTAAACCACACTGCTCAATCATGGTACCTGCAAAATATCCTACAGGACGTTTAAATACACTTCCTGCACTTGGATATTCCAACGGCTGTTTCTCTTTTTCGTCTTCCCATTAAATCATCCATTTTGGCTTTGATTTCCTGCTTATCGCCTTTTTCAATTGAAACGCAACTGATAATACAATTCCATGTGACTTTTGATAAACACTGTGTCTGTATGCAAAATCCAATTGTTCTGCAGTATAAGTTTCAATGGTGCCATCAGGATTCATATGAGTACAGCTTAGTACCACATCTTTCATTTCTTCACCGTATGCTCCGGCATTCATAAAGGCTGCACCGCCAATGGAACCTGGAATTCCCCATGCAAATTCCAATCCTGTCAGGGACTGCTGTAATGCATATCCGCAAACAGTCGCCAAAGAGGCTCCCGCACCTGCTTCCAGCACATTATTTTCTTTTTAAATTAATGTCAAAAAATGCACCTCCCAACTGTATCACAGCACCTCTGATACCGCTGTCCTTTACAAGCAAATTGGAACCTTTTCCAATTACCATACAAGGTACTCCCAATTCCTTTGCAGCTGTATAAACAGATTGCAGCGCTTGCACATCATTTACTACAATAAACAAATCGGCCGGTCCGCCTATTTCAAACGTAGTATGCTTACGCATAGGTTCTTGATTGCGTACATCACAGTGTAATGAAATTGCAAGTTGTTCCAGTTTTTCCAGTTGACTCATAGTCGCCTCCATGGTATACAAAATTAAATTTCCAAATCTATCTTCTTTTCTTGCGGCTGCATAATATCAGGATCCATCCCCATATGTTCCATAAGGTCTTTTGCTGCATTATAACCCATTGTTTTTTCACGGTTATTCATTGCTGCTACTTCAATAATAACTGCAAGGTTTCTTCCTTGACGAACCGGAATGGTCATAACAGGTACTTTAATATCTAAAATTTCAGTATATTCTTTGTCAATGCCCATACGGTCATATTCACTTTTATCATCCCATACTTCCAAATTGATGATAAAGTCAATTTTTTCTGTTGTTTTAACAGCACCCATACCAAACAGACGCCGTGCATTGACAATTCCGATGCCGCGCAGTTCAATAAAGTGGCGAATATTTTTGGGAGAAGAACCAACCAATGTTTTTGCAGAAACACGGCGAATCTCAACTGCATCATCTGCAATTAAACGATGCCCGCGCTTGATTAATTCAATGGCTGTTTCACTTTTTCCGACACCGCTGTCTCCAACAATCAAAATGCCCTCACCATATACTTCAACCAATACGCCGTGTCTGGTTACACGAGGAGCAAGCTGTACATTTAAAAAAGAAATTAATGCTGCCAGCAATACACATGTCATTTCATCGGAACTCAATAACGGTACTTCGTATTTTTTTGGCAATGGTGATAAATTCCTCCACAGGCTGTAAGCTGCGGCAAAATATCACTGCAGGAGGTTGTTTTGGAAAGCAATGCTTCCAACACTTCAATACGTTTTTCCTTATCGCATTCTTCCTCCAAATAAGCGGATTCCGCATTGCCTATAATAAGAATTCTATCTTTCTCAAAGTGGGTAAAAAAGCCATGTAACTCTAATCCAGGACGATTTACATCCGGAGAACATACCAATAATTCATCCGGATTGGAAGGCATATAAATGGTTTCCAAAGAAAGCTCTTTCATGATTTTTGATAATGAAATTGTAAACTGAGACAATGCAACACACCTGCTTTCCTTCATATTGAAAAGTCTATTTTATTTATTATACCGTAACTGTAAAAAGTTTAAAGGGGTTCCCCAAAAAGATTTCCCAGTTTTTTTTTCGTATAAAATCGCTATTATTCGTACATTTTGAATGATTCCTTTACAAAAAAAGTAATTCTGCCAAGGAAAACAAAGAGCACAATATCGCAAGTTACATGCACATGTTTTTGTCGGCAGCAAGCCAGTACTTTACAGTACAAGTATGAATTACAAATCGCATTATGATTTAACCAATTTTAGGAACAACAAATTAAAAAATCTTGACTGTTATGAAAACGTTTTAGCTTTTTATCTGTAAAAATTCTATAGCAATTTTTAATGTTATAACAACCTTACAACAAACTCAAAATCATAGATTTTGGTTGTTGCTAGAACGTTTTAACGTTTTCTGCTAGAAATTGCATAGCAATTTCTTTTTTATGTTATAATAAAAGTTAAATATTAAAAATGGTGAGCATATGAGAATTGCAATTTTACAGAGACTTTTATTCATAAAAATACAGCAGCAGCCAATCAGGCCGCAGTTTTACAAAAAAGGCTTGCAACAGCTTGGACATAAAGTTTTAATTGTAACAGGGTCTACAAAAGCAACAGAAATTATATTGGACAAGGGTATGCTATGTTGCCCTGCTAGTAAATCCAATAATTTCTATCGTCAAAGTGCTAATAAAATATATGCACATATGCTGGACTATTACATAGGTGCATTTAAACCGGATGTGCTTCATATATTGACTATGTCTGAAATCGGAATGGCCGGACTGCGCTTTGGACAAAAGAATCACGTTCTATCATCTCCACTGTACATGAATTTCATAATGCACAGCAATTAGATGGCGAGCAGTCTTTACAACAAATATTCATCTTAATTATGCAGCCATTGGCGCAACGTCACGCTCAAAAATTTTATCTCACTCTCAAATTGTAACGTATTCTTCGCGCCAATTGGTTTCCCACATTAAAGAATACGCTCCAAAAGCAAAAATTATCCGTATTCCTTATTGTGTAAATGACGTTAAATTTCGTATGTACGGCATCAGTGAACAAGCATGTTGGGAAATGAAAGAACGCCTGCGTTTAAAAACCCGATGATACAGGTGTCATTTTTTGCAGGTCAACTTTACAAAAATAATAATGTGGACCAACTGCTTTATTACTGGAAAAAATGTGTAAAATCTACAGACACATTAAGACTGATTATTGCCGGTGATGGACCGCAAAATGAATTATCTGAAAAACTTAGCGTTAGAATATGGTATCATGTCCCAAGTAACATTTACGGGAGAACTGTCACAAGAAGAATTGAACACTTGTTTTGCTGTATGCGATGTATTCGTCAGCGCAACCGGCTCTATGACCATGAAGGCTTCCCCGCTGGAAGCAATTGCGTGCGGCGTGCCGGTCATTATCCCAAAGAAAGCGCAAATGCAGATATTGTAATAGAAGGACAAAACGGATTTACCTATGAAAACCCAATAGATATGTACCGATTGATGCGCAATTTTACAAATATGAGCAGCCGACAAAGAGCTTATTTGCGTACATTGGTCAGCAAAACAGCAGAACGTTTAACACCTGCCAGTCAGGCCGAAACTATTCTTAAATTATATCTGTCTTTAAAAAGGAATTCCAATATTGTTCAAAAATAAAATCGTAAGTATGATTGGTATTCTAATGATTGAAGCAACATAAAAAGGCAGCTCCTCACAAATTGAGGAGCTGCCTTTTTTATCATAAATTATTCAGATTTTCTTTTTTCTTGCAACAACAAATGTGCCCATCATGGCACCTGCTGCCAATATCGCAACAGTAATCCAAATTACAGTATTACTACTATCACCTGTTTGAGGTGAATGTATTGCTTTTTCCGTTGTTGTGGTTACCGGTGTTACATCATCAGATGGATTAACCGGAGCAACAGGTTCTGTTGGCTCAATAGGAGTTGCTGGTTCTTCCTTAACTGTATAAGATACAGTAGGCTTAGCAAAAATTTGTGGTTTTCCCTTATCGCCAAAACTATTCACAGGATATAAAGTTGCAGAATTGTTGGTATATAATCCTGCATAGTTTTTGCTACCATTGCTGTCATAGGTTCCGTATACACCTGCTTCAGACTTTGGATTATCCAACTTCACGGTATAGGTCAACTGAACAGGAGCGAAATTAGTAACAGGCTCATTAATATTCCAAACAAAATGTTCCGTATCTTCCAAATTGCCTTGAGTATAGGTGACGGTATAAGCGTACTCTCCATTTTCCAAAGGCTTAAAACCATACGTATTTTCATCTATGTTTATCGCCTCATATTTTTTTTCTACCTACTGTTAAATACAATGCAGAAGCATCATTGACAAAGTTAAAATTATAGTCGCCCGATACATAGCCCATATAATCTTCAACATAAGAGCCGGAGTCTACCAAATATACAATATCGTTTTGAATTTCATCAAAACTGATATTCTTTCCTTCTGCCAAGTAATTCATAAAAAAGAAGGACCCCAAGCATACTGAATTCCTGAAGTCTGGTTTGCGGTCACGGCATAACAATGATAACCAGCAGAAACTGCTTCCTGATATACCTGATTTGTTAAATAAAAGTGCCTTATCCACAGAATTTGCATAGCTAGATTGTTCCTCTACGGGAGTAGATTGCACAATGGTGCCGCCATATGGATATTCATAGGTAGTTCCTTGTATTGCAATTTGATTTTCAACTTCAGCTAAATATGTATCCCAATCGGCAGGAGGTGCATTGGTTCCATATTTAGAATTCCAGTTATCAGGCCCAGCCCAGTTCTTCTCTCCATCAGCCCAAAAACTCCAAGCTGTAGCTGTAGGAGCTTCATGATACATGTAAGTAATACAATCGCTGACAAAATTAAAACTTACGGTTAGATTCTACTTCCATATCAGAATCCAACATGGATTTACCTGCCAACAATCCTGCATGAGTATTGGTACCGCTGGTAAAATCTTGTTTTATCGCTGTTTCAATCTCATCAAACTGGGTGGACAAATCCATGAATTCGCTCGCATTTGCAACTTTATTAAAAAATTACAACTCCCACGTTGATTTTAGCACCTGTCCCCTCAATTTGAGATTTCAAGTCCCCCAGTATATCAAGTACTTGATTTTCCAAGTCTGTGCTGGTGGATTTATCCAAAACCAGAACCACATCTGTAACCAGTTGTTTTTCTGCAGAGGGTAAAGATAAAGTAACCTGAGATTCAAAAAGCTCATTTAATTCCGTAGCAGTTTTAGATCTGGAAACATCCCACTCCTCCGTAGATAGCTCTGTTTCTTCTGATACCTCTGCAGCAAAAGCCATGCCCGGCAGAATAGAAAATATCAGAACAACAACAAACCAAAGCGCTATTACATATTTTGCTTGTTTCTTTTGCATGTTTCATTCTCCCATCTTTTTAGTGTAGCAATTCCCTTAAGGAGATACTTTTGCAAAAGTGTACCTTTGTAAAAGTATAAAAAATAAAAAAAGCACATTTTGAGCCAAAAAAAGCACTTGAAAATCTTATTTAAATGTTGTATTATTCTAATAAAGTGATTAAATGGTATTTTTGTAAAAGTACACCTTTTCAAAAAAAATCATCAAGTTTTTAGACAATATGTTATATTTTTGCAGCATAAAGTATCAAGATAAAAAAGAAAAGAGAATTGACTCATATGAGTCAATTCTCTTTCGTTATAAAATCAGATTGTAGTTGTAATCGTTATTTTTTCTTAAAACTATCTTTTAATGAAACCGTCCTGTTGAATACCAAATGTTCAGGTTTACTGTCCTTAGAATCAAAACAGAAATAACCCTGTCGCATAAATTGAAATGATGCGTGGGAGTCCAGTTCTTTTCACTGAGGCTTCCACTTTACAATGTTCCAGCACATTCAAGGAGTCAGGACTCCGGTCGGTTCGGGTTGTTTTCAACCTCAAACTCCTCAACCTTACCCTCCGGATAGTTTGTGATAACGAGCTTTATAGGGTGGAGTACGCACATTGCACGCTTTGCGTTCTCATTTAAATCGTCACGCAGGCAATGCTCAAGGAAACCGTACTCAACGATAGAATTTACCTTTGATACGCCGATCTGCTCCGTAAACGAACGGATAGACTTAGGGGTATAACCTCTTCTTCTAAGTCCGCAGAGCGTAGGCATTCTTGGGTCATCCCAACCGCTTACATAATTCTTTTCAACAAGTTCACGGAGTTTACGCTTTGACATAACTGTGTTGTTAATGCCAAGACGGGCAAACTCAATCTGACGAGGCTTGTTAGGAACGGAAATATTATTGATAACCCAATCGTAAAGCGGACGGTGAGCTTCAAACTCAAGTGAGCAAAGGCTGTGAGTGATACCCTCAAGAGCATCCTCAATCGGATGAGCAAAGTCATACATAGGATAAATGCACCA
>VOFC01000292.1_pt1 | contig 30000 bp, 37 predicted proteins | sample 5384161 | NCBI WGS metagenome assembly VOFC01 (sample SAMN12384722, study PRJNA508395) | human gut metagenome | isolation source: healthy gut B | host: Homo sapiens
AGTTCGCGAAGGTCTGGAAGTGTACACCAATACTGCAAAAGTTCGTGAAGCAAGAAAAGGCGTTGTGGAATTGCTGTTATCCAACCATCCGGCTGACTGTCTGAATTGCGTGCGCAGTGGCAACTGCGAATTGCAGCAGTTAGCTCATCAGATGGGTATCCGCAAAATCCGTTTCACAGGCGAACAGAGCACATTCCCGGTTGATGACCGTAGTGTAGCAATCGTTCGTGATCAAATAAATGCGTATACTGCCGTCGTTGTGAAGCAGTATGTAAAAAAAGTACAGGGCGTGAATATCCTAGGCGGCATTGGCCGTGGCTTCAACAGCATCGTTGGGCCTGCCTTTGGTCATGCGCTGGATGAAATCAACTGCACACTGTGCGGTCAGTGTATCAATGTATGTCCAACCGGCGCATTGGCAGAAAAAAGACGATACCCAGAAAGTATGGGATGCTTTGGCTGACGAAAACAAACACGTTATTGTCCAGTTCTCTCCGGCAGTTCGTATCGCTATCAGTGAAGAATTTGGCTCGCCTTACGGCACCATCTCCACCGGTAAATTGGTTGCAGCTCTGAGAAGAATGGGCTTCAACAAAGTCTTTGATACCAACTGGTCTGCTGACTTGACTATCATGGAAGAAGGTAACGAATTGTTAGACCGTCTGCAAAATGGCGGCACCTTGCCAATGATTACCTCCTGTTCCCCCAGGTTGGGTAAAATATTGTGAAAACCATTATCCTGACCAGTTAGATCATCTGTCCACCGCTAAGTCTCCACAGGCTATGTTCGGTGCAATGGTAAAAACCTATTACCCACAGACAGATGGTATTGACCCAGCCAGCATTTACAGTGTTTCTGTAATGCCATGTACCGCCAAAAAAATTTGAAGCTGCCCGTCCTGAAATGTGCGACAGTGGCTACAGAGATGTCGATGCCGTTATCACAGTTCGTGAAGTAGCTCGTATGATTAAACAGGCTGGTATTGATTTCGCAAATCTGCCAGACGAAGAATGCGATGCACCAATGGGCGTAGGTACCGGTGCAGGTACAATCTTTGGTACAACCGGCGGCGTTATGGAAGCTGCTCTGCGTACCGTATATGAAGTAGTAACCGGCAAAACTCTGCCACGTCTGGAACTGGAAGAAGTTCGCGGCACTATGGGTGAAATCAAAGAAGCTACCATCGATTTGGATGGCACACCAGTAAAAGTAGCCATTGTAAATACACTGGCTCGTGCAAAAGAAATCATGGAACAAGTGAAAGCCGGCACAGCTGACTACACCTTCATCGAAATCATGGCATGTCCAAACGGCTGCGTAGGCGGCGGCGGTACTCCAATCGTTGACGCATTAACCAGAACCAAACTGCCAGAAGATTATCGTGTATTGCGTGCAAAAGGGTTGTACAATGATGATGAAAATCTGACCATTCGGAAATCTCATGAAAATCCATTTATCGTTGCAGCTTACGAAAACTTCCTGGGTGAACCGTTAGGGACATAAATTCATGAATTGCTGCACACCCATTATACACCACGCAAAAAGTATAATTTGGAATGCAACGACTAATGCAATAACAAATTCTAATTGGAATTTCTCCTATGAGAACTGTCACAAAATTTGTGGCAGTTCTTTTTTTGTGCCTTGTACATTAGTCAATGATGTGAGACTGAAAAAAACGAAAAAGTTCAAAGTATAAAAGTATAAAGGAATGATTTTGCTGATGCAGGAAGGCGGAGCCTGACCGAAATCAGCAAAATTGGGCGGCCTTTAACGCCTCACGTTTCTGCACAGGCGACATCCATCCAAGCACAGGCATAGGAATCTGATTAGAGCGCTGTAAATAACGTTTCATCTGATTCTGAAGATCATCGTAGGAATAAAATCGCAGATGATTGTAAAACCGTTCCTGATCACTTCTATGGCTTCGCTCCACCTTCCCGTTATGCCAAGGTGTCCTCGGTCGAATCAGTTTGTGTGTAATATTTAATTGAGCGCAAAGCACATCAAAAGGATGGATTCGGTCAGTCTTTGAAGTGTGTAAACTCGCTGCCGTTATCGGTCTGTATCATGGCTGGCGCATAACCAAAATAACGAATAGCTCTTTTTTTACAAAATCGATTGTGGACCAGCTGCTCTGCTCCTTATAGGCATAGAGGAATCGCTCTCTTGTTGCTTCGTCCAGCATGGTATATTGATAAAATTTCTCACCATCTTTTCCTGCATAACAGGCTGCCGGTACATATTTCACATCCATCTGCCATTTCTGGCCCATCTCTTTTGGTGTATCATAATGCCCCAAATGCTTGGATTCCTTTTTCGTAGACGGAGCCTTTTTACGGAAGCCGAGTCTGACCAATACGCGATACAGTGAACCTGGATGACGGCTGTAGGCTATTTCTGCCGGAGCTTACCGTAGAGTTCACAGACGCTGATATCGGGATTACGGCGGAGATAATTCCTGATCGCGCGCAATTCCTCCTCGGTATGTGCATTGGGATGCTGACTGTGGGGTCTGTGGGATTTTGGTTCGAGAGATTCCCGTGTTCCATTGTATGCTTTGTTCCAGCGCATGAGAGACGCTTTGGAGATATGGTATCGGCGGCATACAAAGCTGATATCTTCAGTCTGACGATATAATTTCACTGCATTTATTTTGGTTGTCACTTCATGCGGTAAATATCTCTTGTTTCGTTTTATTTTCTGTGCTACACTATCCATGGCGATTGAGTCCTTTCATTGGATTTGGTGTGGTAACTTTATTCTAATGAACTCAATCGCTTTTTTCTACCTCTTTTTTGGTCTCACATCTATTGTAACGCTACAATTTGTGGCAGTTCTTTTTTGTGCCTGAAATTGACGGTATACATGTTACAGGATATAATGAGAACAACATGTAATCGCATGGTGTAGACAGATTTGAAAACATATTATTATAAAGTATAGTCGTTTGCATGGAGAGTCAATATGGATATCAGATATTTTGAGTATTTAAGGGAAATTAATAAGTGCAAATCATTCAAAAAGCAGAAAAACGGCTGCATATCAGTGCGCAACAACTAGGGCGTATCGTTACATCTATAGAAGACGAGTTTGGCGTTAGCATTTTTGAGAGAACCAATTTGGGTTTGCATTTGACAAAAAGAAGGGGAAGAATTTTTAACAAGGGTGAAGGCGTTGCTGGATTTATATCAAGCAATGCATCGTATGCCGGATGATTCAAAAAACATTTCATTAAGTGGCCCGTTAAATATCTGCGCTTCCATCAATACTTGGCCGATGATGGGCGAGCTTGTAGCAGCTTTCGCCAATCGATATCCTGGTATCTCTATCAATTACCGTATGTGTACCGATCGGGAGCTGTTAGATAATGTGGAGCGCTATGAAAATACAGTAGGAATATTGTTCCGGGTTGTTGTGAAAGGAATGGCTGTATTAGAAGTACCAGATACAATACAAACGGATTTCATTCAGAAAAATAAAATGGCAATCTACTGTGGAAAAAAGTAATCCGCTTTGCTTGCAGTATAAAAAAGTTTCTTTGCATCATGTAAAGGATGTCCCTCTTATTGTATATGCGCCTAATGAGGATGACGAGATTAGAACCTATAAAATCTATGAGCTTCTTTGTGGCAATCAACCTGTAGTCAAGTATAGTACCAATGATGCGAGCTTGTTTCATAAGATTTTGCAGGAGGATGAAGAAGTAATCTATATCGGTGCTGCGTATTCGAAAAGAGATTCGGACAGATTATTGCGCCATGATAGAGTTACTGGACGATGTTTTCAGGAAATCCGGCTTGTGCAGAGCCCGAAAACGATGGAAAGCTTAACGGCCAAGGCATTTATAGAACATGTAAAGGATTATATTCTGTAGTAAGCAGATAAGACATTGAAATAAACAGCACGTAAAGTAAAATGTTTATCGAGAGATGGATAAACATTTTTTCGTGCTATGCAAAACAGAAAAAATCAGATATGGTATCTACAAGGACGTTGGAGAGTTTGTATATTTTAAACGGTCAGGAGGATTTTTTATGATTAGAAAAGCGACAGAGGCTGATTTGGACGGCGTCAATGATGGCTATGAGGAATTGTTGTATTACGAAAAAGAGCATGGTGCTTACACAGTATGGCAATTGGGTGTGTATCCTACCAGAACTTCGGCGAAGAAAAGTTTAGATGAGGATGGGCTGTATGTGCTGGAGGAAGATGGACAAATTGCGGCCAGCATTACCGTCAATCAAAAACAGCCGCCGGAGTATGAAATGGTGCATTGGGGCTGTGAAGCCAAACCGGAAGAGGTCATGGTCATTCATTTGTTATGTGTGCGGCCATCGAAAGCCCACCAAGGCATGGGAAAGCGTATGGTAGAGTTTATCATTGAACAAGCCCGGAAGCGCGGCTGTAAAGCAGTGCGTTTGGACACTGGTGCGCAAAAATATTCCTGCCCAATCGTTATATACGAAAATTGGCTTTAAATTGGCTGGTACAGCTTCTATGGCCATTGGCGGCCTGATTCCCCATGAGGGGCATCTGTTTTTTTGAATATGTGCTTTGAGTTATCTGCAAAGAATGGTTTGCGAAGAATATTAGAAAAATAGGTTGCATTTTGTATTATTCTGTGCTACTGTATACCATGTTGTTGAAAATCAGGGAGGATGATTTTGCGGCAACTATCTCTGGAGAGTCTCTATCTTAATTAAGAGCGCCGAAGGTGTACCATAAGTGCGAAAGCATTTGTGAATCTCTCAGGCAAAGGACAGGGCATAGAAAATTCGGGCGGCAGAGATGCCGAATGCGATGTTCTACTCTTCGGAGAGCTGATTTAAAAATCAGCTCTTTATTTTTTTTTTTTTTGTGTCTGTTTTGATAAAACAGACGGAGAGGAGAATGAAAACATGTTAGAATTGGTGCGAAGCGCCAACAGTGTACTTTGGGGACCGGTGTTGCTGCTGTTATTGTGCGGCACAGGTATCTGGTACACATTTCGTTTGAAGTTTATTCAGGTTCGGAAATTTGGAGAAGCCTGTAAACTGGTCTTTGGACATATGAAATTTCAAGGCGGCGAGCGGAAGGCAGGGGAGATGACGCCTTTCCAATCTTTGGCCACAGCCATCGCCTCGCAAGTTGGCACTGGGAATCTGACCGGCGCGGCTACCGCGTTGGTTTCCGGTGGCCCCGGCGCCATTTTTGGATGTGGGTCAGCGCCTTTTTCGGCATGGCCACCATTTATGCTGAAGCCACGTTAGCGCAGACCTATAAAAACCACATTGCCTGACGGTGAGGTAACTGGCGGGCCGGTTTATTATATTCGTCAGGCTTTTCACGGCACCTTGGGGAAAGTGCTGGCTGCGGCGTTTGCTGTATTTATTATTTTAGCGCTAGGGTTCATGGGCAATATGGTGCAGTCCAATTCCATTGGCAGCGCTTTTACGGAAGTATGTTCCAGCAGAAATATCGACCTTCCTCCTATTACCATTGGTATTTTGCTGGCCGTTTTTGCTTCCTTTATTTTCATTGGCGGCACAAAAACGGCTGGGTGCTTTTGTAGAAAAAGTGGTGCCGTTCATGGCGGCTATGTATGTGATTGGCGGTTTGGTGCTGATTATTCTGAATATCACCCACTTGCCGCGGGTATTGGAAATGATTGTGGTGTGTGCCTTTCGTCCCAGCGCCATGGGCGGCGGTGCTTTAGGAATTACTGTACAGCAGGCTATTCGCTATGGGGTAGCCCGCGGTTTGTTCTCTAACGAAGCAGGGATGGGGTCCACGCCTCATGCCCATGCCCGCGCAGCAGCAAAAAATCCCCATGAGCAAGGTTTAACTGCTATGATTAGCGTTTTTATAGATACCTTTATCGTTTTGAACATGACTGTTTTTGCAGTGCTGTCCACCGATGCGTTAGCTACCGGAAAAGGTGGAATTGCTTTGACACAGGCGGCGTTTTCCACGGTGTACGGCAGCTTCGGCGATATTTTTGTGGCAGTCTGTTTGCTGTTCTTTGCCTTTTCCACCATTCTGGGCTGGCATTTCTTTGGCGCAGTCAACGTAAAATATTTATTCGGCGATTTTGCCGTAAAAGTGTATTCTTGTGTGGTGATTATCTGCATTATTGTCGGTTCTACCTTGAAAGTAGATCTCGTTTGGGAATTGTCCGACTTCTTCAATGGCATGATGGTCATTCCCAACGCCTTAGCGCTTTTTGGCGTTAACCGGCGTTGTTGTACCAACTGTAAAAAATACAGCGGCAAATAAAGAAAAAGCAGTATCTGCCTCCCGAAGCAGATACTGCTTTTTTGTGCGCGGAATGATTAAAAAATAAAACGTGTACGCTGTCATTTCGCTCTGCATGATAAAAGTACTTTCTTTGCTGTTACGGCTCCAACTTACGCCGCTTGCTGACTTTGCCCAGTGGTTTGTTTCTGTTGTTCTTCCCGCAGTTGCAAGGTGGCGTAGGTCATGTCCACAATGTCGCCGCGGGTAGCAACGGTGCTGCCGGAGGCTTGTTCATCTGTTAAGATGCCGTGGGTCACAGCGATAGCCAAAGCGTCCTGATAGCTATGTTCAATCCCAACACGCGGAGCATCATAACGGCATAGTCCCGTTTGGAAACGGCGTCGGTGCCGAAGGTGGTAGCGCTTTGTCCGGCCACCAGCTTCTGTTCATATAAAAAGCCGATAGAAGAGCGAGGCCCATTCCGGTACATCGGTGAACGGACAAACAGAGGTGTAGTAATCGCCTTTTTTCCCGCAAAGCGGCAACGCCGTCATTCATACGCATCACCATCACGCCCATTTCCACCGGGTCATACTGTCTTCTAAACGGAAGCCGCCTTCATCGCCTACAAAAAGGCCCAGCTCTTTCAAAGCCTCCGCTTTTCTTTGCGTTGTTTCGGTAGATGCCGACAGATGGTTGGACGTCGCTGGCGTATTGGTATCCGTTTCTTCCGATTCCCCTAGAATGTCTTTTTTTCAGATAACGGTCATCTACCACATCGCCGGTGACAGCGTTTTGCAGCGATAATCCGGCAAAAGGCACACTGGTATTTTTTCTGACCAACCGTGCGACCGGTGTAAATTTCTTTTGCTGGTTTCATAGGCTGCTCGGTCAAAGTATGGGTGCCCTTCTGTTGGAAGGTGTCGATGTCTAGTAAAAAGTAAGACCAGCGGTCGCTGTTATCCTGCTTGCCGATGGGGTCATTGAAGGTGACGTCCAGCATCCACCATTTCCCATCCAAATAAACCGCATTCCAGATATGATTACCGCCGTAGGCGGTGTACCGTCACCTTTTATGCAGGGAATATCCAGCATTTCGCACAATAACTGTACGCTGTTGGCATAGCCTTCGCAGACAGCCTGCCCTTCAATTAAACAACCAAAGGTGGTAAAGGCTTTGTGATAACGGTCGGGTCTTTTACGGCTGCCGATACATATTCACAATTATCTACAATATAATTGTTGATGTAGCGTAGCTTTTCATAATCGGTGCTGTAAATAGCAGCGTCAGCGACAATTTCTTTGGCTTTGTTCTGCACATATTGGTTCAAGTCGTTGTAATCCCTGCCGCGAAAGGTCACAAAGAAGGTGGTAGGGTTTACGTTGGAATAATACTGCAGATTGGCGTCCAAACTAAAGGGCATCATCCGCGTAGCCAAATCCAGCACATCGTTCATATAATTTTCAGCAGCGGGGCTTTCTCCGGCAACATTGGTATTCAAACGGATTTCCCCGTTGCGCCGTCCTGCAGATAAATTTGATATAGTGTTGTAGCAGCGCCAACCTCATCGGCGGCGGTGTTTGCCAGCGCCGGCACAGTGCTTATCAGCAGAAGCAGGCCTGTGCAAAGCAGCGTGAGCAGTTTTTACAGTTCATGAGAATACCTCACTTTCCTTATTTCTCATTTATAAAGCATTTGTTACAGTATAGCATATTTCGGGCAGAAAAAATGTAAGGAAAAAATGTAAGGATTTTATTAAGATTTGCTTGCAGAAAAATAATTTTATCAAAAGTAATTTGCTCTCATAGGCTTTTTTGCATTATAATATAAAAATATAATTTGCAATTATTGCAGGAACAAATGAATTTTGCGATGCCAACTTCGTATAAACAGGCAGGAGGGAAACTATTTGATGGAAATTTTAATCATGCTGAATCAATATGCCATTATTTTTACAGCAGCCATGGCCTTGATTGCCCTGATTTTTTAATCAGATTGGTGCAACTGCAACGAGAAATAAAAACTTTAAAGAAGAAATATACAGCGCTGACCGTAGGCGTCAACGGTGAAAATCTTAGTGAAATTGTAGAAAGTCTGGTGGCCAGCAATGCGCTGACGCAGCAAGCCGCGCAGCAATTAGAGCGGGACGTAAAAGAACTGCGCAAACGGCAGCAGGCCAACTTAAACCATATGGCCATCATGCATTATAACGCCTTTGACTTTACCTATGGCGAGCTGAGCTTTTCCATGGCAGTGTTGGACGACCTGGGCAACGGCTATATCTTTACCAATATTCATAACAGAGACGATGCCCGCTGCTATTGCAAACGAATTTTGAATGGGGAAAGTAAGCATCCGCTTAGCGATGAGGAAAAAAGAAGTGCTGGAATATGCGCTGAATAATGAAGTCGATTACAGCCGCACAGCCCGCAATGCAGCCGCTGTAAAAATAGCTGTAATATAATCATAAGCTCTAAGAATTTTCTGGTAGATGGTGATAGGAACGATGGAAGAAAAATGTCCATATAGTTTATTATTTAAACAACTTTCAATTGCTTTTGAAAATAATTTACAGCGCGAAGCCGCCCAATATGGATTGACTGCGGCTCAGGCCAGCATTCTGATTTATTTATCAATATAGATCACCGGGTCAATCAGCGCGAGCTGAAAGCTATTTTCATTTGAGTAATCCCACTGTGACAGGCTTGATGAAGCGGATGGAAGCCAAAGGCTTTATTCGTCGGGAAGTGAGCCAGGCGGATGGCCGCGCCAAATATATCCTGCTGACAGAGAAAGCCATGGAAATCAGCAGTGAGGCGCAGCAAAACATGGCCAAAATGGAGTAGAAGGTTGTGCAAGGCATGACGGCGGAGGAAAGCGAGCAGTTTCACGCCTAATTGATGCAAGCTTTGAAAAATATATATGTATGTCGTGAAAAACATCAGGAAAATTAAACGAAGCAGGCTGTTGTATGAAAACTTCCTTCATGCAGCAGCCTTTTGTTATGGCTTCGGCTCGTGCAGGTTGAAGCAGTCGCCATAGCGGGGCACATAGATTGCAGAGGACGTTTCTTGCAGCAGTTCCGCTAAAAAGAAAGCGGTCTCTTCATCGCCATGATTTAAGAAAATTTTTTTCAGGCGAAGGCTGCAGTTGCTGCAGCCATTGCATAAGCGCAGGCTGGTCGGCATGGATGGGGCGTACCGGCAGGGCTACCACGCGGGCCTGCACAGCGATTTCATCGCCAAATAACGTAACGCTGGCGGCACCGTCCAACAGCGTGCGGGCTAAGGTGCCGCGGCGCGGATTTCCCAGCAGCACCACCGTACATTGGGGCCGCCATAAATGATGCTTTAAATGGTGGCGAATTCGTCCGCCGTCGCAGGTGCTGCCCGAGGCAATGATAACCTTTGGCGCGTGGTCCTGGTTCAACAAACGGGATTGTTCAGTGGTAGTGCATAAATGCAGATGGGGAAAATCCAACAAAGCGCCGCAGCGTTTTTTTCAAAACAAGCGCTTCTCTATCTAAATAGCCGTTCAGATAATCGCCGCTGTAAATAGCACAGGCTTCTTCCGCCAAAGCGTTGTCCACATACACAGGAAAGTCCGGCAGTGCTGACACCAGCCCCGCCTGTTTGATTTGCTGCAAGTAATATAAAATCTCCTGGGTGCGGCCAATGGCAGCGGCGGGAATGATGACACTGCCCTGCTTTTGAAATGTAGATTGTAAGATCTGCGCCAGTGCCTGTTGATAATCGTGCTGCTGCCAATAACAATGGTCTCCGTGGGTGCATTCCATTACCACAGTATCTGCCGCTGTTAGCTGCTGTGGCTCCCCCACAAAGGGCAACTCTCGGTTGCCCAAATCTCCACTGCATAAAAGTCTCCGCTTCTGCCCATGTTCCTCATAATCCAGCGCAATCATGGCCGAGCCCAATATATGACCGGCGTCATAAAAACAAAATTAGCAAATCCTTCGTTAAAGTCTGCCGTTGGCCATAATGGCAGATTTTTATTTGCTGCAATGTTTTTTTTTCACATCCTGCAGCGTAAAGAACGGCTCTTGCAGAGGCTTTCCTGCCCGACGGTTTTTCTGATTGCGCCAGCGCAGTTCCTGCCCTTGCAAATCGGCGCTTTCCCGCAGCATCATGTCCAACAAATAAGCGGTCGGCTCGGTCATAAAGATAGGGCCTTGAAATCCCCGTTTTACCAAAAGCGGCAGCCGTCCGCAATGGTCGATATGGCAATGGGTAAGCAGCACCGCGTTAAGCTGCTGCGGCTGAAACAGAAACTGGTTGTTATCAATCACATCTTGCCCCTGTTGTAAACCGCAGTCAATCAATAGCTGGTATCCTTCATGTTGTATATGCATACAGCTACCAGTCACCGCCCTGGCCGCTCCGCAAAACGTAAGCTGCATAATTTCCGCTCCCTCTGTTTCTGTCATAAATTTGTGTTTCCTTTTAGGTTGTCCTGATGGAAAAAAATCTATGCGGATTTTTTGCTATCCATTGTTTTTATTTGCTACACTTCGGATTTTTTTGCTACACTTTGCCCTATCCCTCCGTGGCTTCGGATACCGCTTTGTCTGTGCAGCTTTGCCGGACTCGCTACGCTGTCCGTCACGCTTTGCACAGTCTGCGGCGCTATCCGCCCCAAGTCGGAATTTGGGCAAAGGTAGCGGGGAGTCGAAACCCATAAGGCGGTAGAGAATGTCCTGTTCCTTCAGTATTCTGTGTGGCAAACACGTTGTAGGGACAGCCGCCCACGGCGTACCGCTGGCCGTTAGGTCAGTGTTTGGCCAAAAGTAGTGGAAAGGTGAAATCCATAAAAGGACAGTGAGTGCCCTGGCCGCAGGCCAGTTGGGACATTCTGTGACGGTGTAACGAATCGTTACACCGTTGGCGTTGTACCATGCTTTGTTCTGTTGTAAGGGAGCGGTGAATTGCGGAGTCTTAGTAATAGGCAGTGCAGGGTAGAAATATGTCGAACGAATTTTCTTGAAGTTTACAAAAAATTCCGTTATAATGAAGTCAGGATTTTATTTCTCGCCAGGCCAGGTGCTGAGCGGGGGGTATATCAAATTCGGCTTAGCGAATAAAGGCATTGCTGTGGCGATGCAGTTCTTTGTTTATTTATTGCTCCCAACCAAACGCTTACAAGTAAGAAATGGAAGGGAGGCGTGTATGCATGGATGAAATGATTACAGCTTATTATGTAGCTTATACCATTTTTTGTGTCTGTCCAGTATCCAGGTTGTAGTTGACCTAGTGAAAGACTGGCATAAACATATACGTTCCTCGCGCCAAAAAGCGCAATAAGGAGAAATGAAAACGAGGACTAGCGTCAAACCCAATGACCCGCTAGTCCTCTAACACACCCCTGAGCAATGCCGTGTGGCAGCTCATATAGTAATTATAGTTTAACATTACGGTTTTTATGTGTCAAGAGATTTGGGAATATTTGCTTTGAAAGAAATCTCAGGGCTGTTCTGTTTGTAAGCGGCAGGACAGTTCTTTTTTATTTGCATTTTTATTTGCCACCCTTCGCCCGTTCCTCCGTGGGGCGCAAGTCGGAATTTTGGCGAAGGTGGCGAGGATTCTAAACCCATAAGGCGGTAGAGATTGCCTTGTTCCTTCTGTATTTCTGTGCGGCAGATAGGTTGTAGGGTACGCCGCCCCATCGTACCGCTGGTCGCTAGGCCAGTAAATTACGGCAGCGGTAGCGGAAATGTGAAATCCATAAAAGGACAGTGAGTGTCTATTATCGTCATACTTTGTCTGTAAGGAGTCGGTGAATTACCGACTCCTTGTTCAGAATGTTGTGTAGCCAATCGTTATGCAACGCTTCATGATAATTATATCTTGCATGGGTGGGCGATTTGCCCAGTCATCGTTCCTCTGTGGTTGGAGTAAAAATGTTTCACGTGAAACATTTTTTTGCTCCAATTTTTTGTCTTTTTCAGTGTTTTTTGTATTGGTAGCTCTATTAGGGGGTGGACAATACAAAGGAAATGCCGGTTTTCTGCTTAACCAATATAGCTACGGAATTTCACTTTGCCTTGTTCATAGTTTCTTTGTTCCTTAATTATAATTATAAATTTTTTAACGGTCACTTTGCAACGAATTTCTAAAAAAATTTTGATTTTCACCACAAAAAAAACTCGAAATGTAACGTGGATGTAACCAGTGAATGCTATAATATGCCCCATAGCAATAGAACTGATGATGATTTTTCTATTTGCTACCTAAAATTATGGTGAAGCGTCCTAAATGGTATAGATTTCTCGCAAGTACAAAAAAGCAGCTACACGATGAAAAAAGTCATCGTATAGCTGCTAGATGCTATGGTATGTAAAGTTGTTTCATATTACTATTTTGGTGCTGTTGAAATTTTTATACTTTTTAGGAACAGAACAGTAGATAGGAGGTGAACCTATGTCAATTGCTTCACTGAACGTAATACCTGAAGATTTCAGAACCAGTGTTATCCGCGTGTACCACTACGAGGACAAAAATCCCAGCGGTTTCTTTTATAACCGTTATTACGGCCAGGAGATGGCTTTCGGCAACCTCACCAGACTGCTTCTGTTAATAGAAGACATGATGGATGAAATGGAATGCCCGCAGGCGTCGGTCCAGAGCCGCCGGTTTGTTAAAGAGCCAAAGCAATTAGAGCGAGTGAGTATGGCACAACAGCAGCCGCCACAGCCAGAGGAGAACGCAATCGCCACTTTCACAGTAAAAGTGCTGTTCCGGCAGGGGCTAGCTGGCAAGGAAACTCGGCTGGAAAGAAGGCAAACGGGAAAAGTCTTTTCGCAGTGCGTTGGAGCTGGTAAAACTGATGGACAGTGCATTACCGCAGCCGGAAATCTGTTTGCAGGTAGCAAACAGTGAGGCAGCAGACGCAGGATGAAAGTGTGAGCGGGCAGAGGAAAGCCGTCAGCTAAGCGCATTGCAAAAGCAAAAAGCAGCCAGGAAACGACAAAAGAGAAGTGTAGGAAAAAAAGAAGAATGAAGGAGGAGAAGAGAATTGAGAAAGAAGGCATGGAAGAAAAATATTGCTATCCTGCTGGTCATTGCCATGATGCTGACCATTATGCCAATGACAGTATTTGCAGAAGGGGAAGATGATGGCGCAGATGCAACAGAAATTCTGCTGTATAATTTAGAAGACATGTCTGCGGAAGAATTTTCAGTAGAAGTGGGCACAGCTTTCAATGTGAAAGTAAAGGCTACAACAGATAGTGCGGTAAAAAGTACAGTGGACGATTAACGAAGAAGTAGATAAAAGAAAATTTAACTTTTGTTGGAGAAGACGATGAAGATGGATTTGGGTCCTCTACTAAAGAAGGTATAGTGTTTGATAAAGCTGGACAAGTAACCATTACCGCAACATTTTTAGATGAAAATGATAATATTATTACTAATGAGCAGGGTAAAGATGTTTATTCTGTATCAGCTACATTCAATGTGACAGAAAAAGATGAAGAGATTGTAGCACCGCCTCTTCCGGAGCCTCAGAAGTTGAATGGGAAATACCTAAATCTAAGACTGCAACGAATTTAGATGAAAATTTTGAGTCCAAGGTGACATTGTCTCTTCCCTCGGCACAGGAGCCAGTGGAATTTGACGTGATGTTTGTGCTGGATAAATCAAAGAGTCCTGACAAAGAGGCAGTTTCCGAGGCTGTAGAGGGGCTTTTAGATAAAATCGAAGGTTCCCAGGGTAAAGTGAATATCGGCGTTGTTACGTTTAATAAGACAGTGGTAAAATCTCTAGAGTTGACACCTCTGACAGCAGAAAACCTGGATAAGATTCAAGAGGCGATCGGCTATACTACTGATAGCGGAACAAATATCCATGCAGGTCTTCAGAAGGGTATGAAATTACTTGATCAGGGAACTGCAGCTAAGGATAAAAAGTATCTTATTCTTGTTTCCGATGGTATCACCTACCTTTATAATGATGAAAATGGTGACGGGCCAAAAACGATCAACAATCATGGCCAATCCAGCCCAGATGATTATAAAAATAAATATGGTAATACTAATGCACCAGCAGATTGGCCCACGTATCTAGGTACAATTCTCAACTTGGTAAAGGCAGACGGTACAACATATGAGGGATCCTATGTATCGCGGAATGAAATCGTAGGTGCTTCTAAGGGACTGTATGGTGGCGGAGGTTATGGTAATGACCCACTTGAAGAGCATGCAATGTCTGTCGATAAAGCGTTGCTGCGGGCTTGCGAAGCATATCGTGCTGCAATAGTGAAGTATGGTACAACTCACGTTTACGCGATAGGCAGAGCAAACTCAGATTATCCGTGGGCAGGTTCTTTTATGAACTATCTGTCTAGCATTTCTGCGAAAGAGCAGGATATTGAGGAGATCATCAATCACGACATTTACTATTTGTTAGACGCAGGTTCTCAGGTAAAAGACTACATGGGCTATGTGGATGGTGAAGATGGCTACAATTTTGATTTTGTCAATGAAGCAGTCGCTATGACGCTAAAAAGTTGGCGAAACTGAATATGCAGCAGAAAAAAATTGCCGATAATCAGTATGGATTTAAACCTATAGAAAGTGGTTATGCCTATACAATAACTTATAATAAAGGTAATGGTAAAGGCGAGGAACACTTTGTTTGGGATATCAACGTGCCAGTCAGCAACTTTGCGCCGGTTCAACTGACTTATACGGTTAAGTTGATGAATCCAAAAACAGAAGCAGGTACCTATGGTGTATATGATGCAGACGGCAGCCAAGGAAAACTGCGTTATACACCAACAACAGTGCAACATTGCATCCTGTAGATTCCAATAAGACTCCATTGCCTATAGAAGAATTTGCAAAACCAACAGTATCTTACACAGTAAAAAGAACCGGAAACACCGATTATCCCTGGTGGAGGCGGTGGTGGCACCACCACAACAGACACTGTAATGACTGTACAAAAAAGTATGGGCAGGCGATAACAGTGCAACGCGTCCAGATTCTGTTAAGATTATTTTAACATCTAATGGTACTGATAAACCTACGACTGTTACATTGAATGAGGCTAATAACTGGACATATCAGTGGAGAACGAGTGTTTCGGGATGGAACGTAAAAGAAGAAAATGTACCGGCTGGCTATAAAGCTTCTTATAGCAGAGCAGACAATACGTTCACAATCACCAACACCTATGCACCGGATGAAGTAATCCCTGACCCAGATGTTCCATCAGTAGTTATTGATGAACCAGGTGTACCAACTACGGATGTTCCTGGCACACCGGTTAACCCGGCAGAAATCGGTGAACCACAGGTTCCATTGGGTGACGCGCCAAAAACCGGCGACGCCAACAACGCAATTCCATTTGTGGTATTGATGATGATGGCAGGCTTGGGCTTGGTAGTTACTCGCAGAAAATTCAACTAAATTGAATAGGGTTCTTGTTTTCAAAGGTTTTGACTGTTTGTGAACAGGAATAAAAAAGCAGGGCGTAATCAAATAGATGGTTATGCCTCTGTTTTTTGCTAAGGAGTCTGTAAATTGGTGAGTCCTTTTAATAGGCAATACAGGGTAGAAACATGTCGAACGAATTTTCTTGAAAGTAGAAAAATTCTTTCCGATAATGGAGGACGCAGATATTTTTTTTGACTGACTAGGCGGCTTGCAAATTTGTGCAGCGTGGCATACTGAGGGTATGCGAGCAAGCAATTTGCAAACAACGACGTCAGGCAGAAAAATAGCAAGTTCTTTGCGCGGCGATGTGGTTCTTTGTTTTATGCTCCCAACCAAACGCTTACAAGTAAGAAACGGAAGGGAGGCGTGTATGCATGGATGAAATGATGCTAGCTTATTATGTAGCTTACACCGTCTTTTTTGTGTCTGTCCAGTATCCAAGTCATAGTTGACTGGGTGAACGGCTGGCACGAACATATACGTTCCTCGCACAAAAGGCGCAATAAGAGGAAATGAAAACGAGGACTAGCGTCACGACCAATGACTCTCTAGTCCTCCAGCAAAAACCCCTGAGCAATGCCATGCGGCAGCTCATATAGTAATTATCGTTTAACATCACAGTTTGCTGGCGCGCTTTCTGCGCCGCTGTGTCAAGGGATTTGGAAATATTTGCTTTGAAAGAAATCTCAGGGCTGTTCTGTTGGTAAGCGGCAGAGCAGTCCTTTTTATTTGCTTTTTGCTACACTTCGCCCGTTCCTTCGTGGCTCTGGATAACGATGCGTTGTATCGTTGACTTCGTATCATACTTCATTCTATAAGGGGGTCGGTGAATCGCCGACTCCCTGTCCAATCGTTACATGACGCTTTATCATAATCATACCGTGGATGGGTGGGCGATACGATCCACTCATCGGTTCTTGATAGTGCGCTGGTTTAAGCAGGTGTCCATAGTTTGGAGTAAAAATGTTTCACGTGAAACATTTTTTGCTCTAATTTTTTTGCGTTTTTCAGTGTTTTCTGTATTGGTAGCTCTAATAGGGGGGTGTAAAATACAAAGAAAATGCCGGTTTTCTGCTCAACCAATACGGCTGCGGGGATTTTACTTTGCAGTTTCGTTTTTCTTCTGGCGGTGGATAACGGAAGGCGGCTTCTTCGACTCCATTTTGTCCCTCTGCGCAGAATAATATTGCCTGATGCTAGAGCGTTCAAAATAACAAAATTGGACTGTTTTGTGTTTTTATACGACGTTTTCCGGCAAGATGGGCCGGTGATTTACCGAGTCATCTTATTGTATAACCAAACATCATACAGCATTCGTTTACGAGAGTTTACAGCAGATGGGGAGGCGATACGCCCCTCATCTGCTGGCCTATTTGTTTTGCATAATACAATAAAAAAGCAGTTTGAACGCCGACAGCTAGCAGACGTTCAAACTGCTTTTCTTGGATTTACAACTGTTTCACGTGAAACAGTTGTAAAATCGTTTATTCCATACTGGAAAACAATCGAGATTATAGATTTCACGCCAGCGAGCTGCTGATGGCATTGCTCAGGGCCACAAATTCGGCGACACTCAGTGTTTCGCCGCGGCGTGTGCCGTCGATATCACAGGCGGTTAGGGCCGATTGCAGCAATGGCGTGTCTAAAGTTAATGTTTTCAGCGCGTTGTTTAAGGTTTTGCGCCGTTGTCCAAAGGCTGCTTTGACCAAACGGTGAAAGAGGGCTTCGTCGTCAGCTTGCAGCGGTTTTTCCATCAGGGCATAATATCGACCACGGCCGAATCTACATCGGGCTGGGGGATAAACATTTGCCGGGGCACCAGAAAGGCGTTGCGCACAGCGCCGTAATACTGGAGCGATACGGTGATTGCGCCGTAATCTTTTGTGCCGGGCTGAGCGGTAAACCGTTCAGCCACTTCTTTTGCACCATAATCACAATACGGTCAATGGAGAAGCCCTGCTCTAAAAGTGCATAACCAGCGGCGTGGTGATGTAATAGGGCAGATTGGCGATTACCTTGCAGCGATGGGGCGCGCCTAGTTTTTTCGACAATCAATGCATCCAGATTGAGTCGCAGCGCGTCGCCCTGTACCAGATAAAAATTGTCAAACTCAGCCATGGTTTCCTCGATAATTGGAATTAAGTCGCCGTCAATTTCAATGGAAATCACCGCTTTGGCCTGACGGGCCAGCGCTTTGGTTAGTGTGGCGGCGCCGGGGCCAACTTCGATAATAACGTCGTCAGGGCCAACTTCTCCGGCGTCTACAATTTTTTGCAGCAGATTGCCGTCGGTGATAAAATTCTGCCCGAACTTCTTTTTAAATTTGAAATTATGTTTTTGCAGCGTGTCTTTTAAATTCATAGCATAGCCTCGATTTCTTCCCGGGGAATTTGATAGCTGTTCAATTTTTGACCAGTTGTTTGGCATTGCAGTGGCCGATGGATAATTGATCGCACAGGGCGGCGCGCCGTGTGGCGCTGTCCGGCAGACCGGATAAGCACCACTGCACCAAATCGTTTAAATCGTATACACTATCGTATTGCTGATGTTCTGCTTTGGCGGCTTTCAACGCCCGCAAAATTGCTTCCGGCGAAGCGTATTCTACGCCCAGCTTGCCGGTTTTGGGGCAGCGCCCTTCTTCCTTGGTGATATAGGCATGCTTACAGCCGGGCACCTTATCTTTTAAGATATGCCGGATTTTGCCGCCGGGAAAATCGGGGTCGGTGAATACAATAACGCCGCGCCGTTCTGCCAGCCCTTTGATTTCTTCTATTTTTTTGCAGTCAGTCCCAAACCGGTGGTGATTAGGATATCAGCCTCCACTGCTTTGCGCAGCGCGCTGACGTCGTCTTTTCCTTCTACAACGATAACTTCTTTAATTTTTTGGTTTCATGGTAGGATAAAATCCTTTCTTGTCTAATTTCATTTATATATCCCTATTATAACCGATTCTGTGGGCTGTACAAAGAAAAAAATTACCGTGTAGGAGGAAACATGCTATAATATAGAAATATAGGAAATAGAAATGGTTATCTTAAAAGAGAGAACGGGCAACAGGGAGGGATTTGACATGCTGGATTTTTTGCTGGAGCATCATTTGTTAATTTTTGAGTCATCCTGGATCATTGCGTTGCTGACCTTAATGATTGCCACTATGATTTCCCTGGAAAAACGGGACCCTGCCAAAACGCTGTGCTGGCTTTTGGTGTTGTTTTTGGTGCCAGTGCTGGGGATTGTATTCTATTTACTATTTGGAGAAAATCTGCGGGGCAAAAATGGAGCCGCCGCCGGCAGACGATCCAGGAATTTTTGGATTCCGATGAAGCCATGGCCATTTTCCATCCGGAAACGCTGGAAACCTTAAATAAAATGGCGGAGCAGAATATTTATTTTGAGGAGATGGATTCCAGCATTGTCAATTTGGTGATGCGTTCCGGCACAGTGCCCATTACCATCCACAATAAAATTGATGTGTATACCGATGGCTGCGACAAATTTGCGCAGATGATGGAAGATATCCGCAACGCCCAGGACCATATCCATCTGGAATATTTTATTATCAAGGACGGAAATTTGGCCCGCCCGCTGCGGGAGCTGTTGATTGAAAAAGCGCAGCAGGGCGTGGAGGTGCGCATTTTGTATGACGATATCGGTTCTTGGCGGCTTTACACCAACCCCATGTTTATGCACGGCTTACGGGCTGCCGGTGTGGAAGCTAAAACCTATGTGCAGGCCCGGTTTCCTTATCTGCACCGCAAGCTGAATTACCGCAATCACCGCAAAATTTGCGTCATTGACGGAAAAATCGGCTATGTGGGCGGGCTGAATATCGGCGACGAATATGTACACGGCAGTAAAAAATTCGGCTACTGGCGGGATACCCATTTACGCATAGAAGGGCCTGCCGTATATTCGCTGCAAACGGTGTTTATTACCGACTGGCTGACCTTAACCGATAAACGGCTGATTGACGCCCGGTATTTTCCCATGGTGGATACCACCAAGGGCACCAGCATGGTGCAGATTGCCACATCGGGGGCCGATTCGGCCAATCAGACCATTTATGAAGCATATTTTTTATGCAATGGCGCAGGCCAGGGAAACCATTTACATTGAAACCCCTTACTTTGTGCCCGATGAAGCGATGCTGACGGCGCTGAAAACCGCTTCTCTGTCCGGTGTGAATATCAAAATTATCTTTCCCAGCATTGCCGACCATTTTACCGTTTATCATGCGTCCCTTTCTTATCTGGAGCAGATTATGAGCGTAGGGGCCGAAATTTATTTTTACGATAAACAGCCCGGCCCGTCGTTTATCCACTCCAAGGTGTTGCTGGTAGACCATGAGGTGGCTTCTGTAGGCACGGCCAATATGGATATTCGCAGCTTTATGATTAACTCGGAAATCAATGCCTTTATTTATGATAACAAAACGGTCAATCAGTTATATCAGATGTTTGAGCGGGATTTAGAGGACTCGCGCCGCATTACCGAAGCGGAGTTTCAGCAAAAGGGATTTGGCAAGCGCATGGTAGAATCGTTCTGCAGGCTCTTTTCTCCTTTGCTGTAGGAGTTTTATTTCTGTGCTGGCTGATACACGCAGCAAAAAAGAAAAGTAAAAGGGAATGCAGGCTTGTTTCACAGGCGCTCATCATGCTATAATAAAACGCAGTAAGTAAAAAATATGCAGAAACCAAGACAGAAAGAGGTGCAGTTATGAGTTATCGCGCTCTGTATCGTGTATTTCGTCCCCAAACCTTTGCAGAAGTGCGGGGACAGGACCATATCAGTACAACTTTAAAAATGCGATTGTAAGGGGCGGTTGGCCCACGCCTATTTATTCTGCGGCCCTCGCGGAACGGGGAAAACCAGCTCTGCCAAAATTCTGGCCAAGGCGGTTAATTGTCTGGATTTACAGGACGGCGAGCCGTGCAACCAGTGCGCCAATTGCCGGGCTATCAATGAGGAAAGCTTTTTGGATGTGTTGGAAATCGACGCGGCCAGCAACCGCGGCATCGACGAAATTCGCGATTTGCGCGACAAGGTTCGATTTGCACCGTCGCAGGGGAAACGCAAGGTATATATTATCGACGAAGTCCACATGCTGACCAACGAAGCCTTTAATGCGCTGTTGAAAACATTGGAAGAGCCGCCGGCCCATGTGCTGTTTATTTTGGCGACTACGGAGCCGCAAAAAATTCCGTTGACCATTTTGTCCCGCTGTCAGCGTTTTGATTTTCGCAAAATTAATACGGCGGAAATTCGGGAGCATTTAGCCGATATTGTGAAGGAAGAAGGCGTGGAAATTTCCGATGACGCCTTATCGGCCATTGCCCGCAAAGCGGCGGGCGGTATGCGGGACGCCATCAGCGTATTGGATCAGTGCATTGCTTTTGCGGGAAGCCGCATTGAGCTGGAGCATGTGGAGCTGGTGCTGGGGACGGTCAGCGAGGAAGCCACTGCCGCTCTGGTGGACGCCGTTATCGGGCAGGATTACAGCCGGTTGTTTCTGTTGCTCAACGATTTTGTGCAGCAAGGCAAGGATATCAAACAAATTTTGCGGGATTGTATCCAATATTGCCGGCAGTTGCTGCTTTTGAAGGTGGCGCCGAAAGAGCAGCTCATTGAATTGTCGCCGGATAGCATTGGCAAAGCCAAGGAACAGGCCAAGGCGCTGCCGGTGGAATTTTTAGGCCGCATGATTAATCGGCTGGCGGCTGCAGAAAAAGATTTGCGCTATTCTAATCAGCCGCAAATTCTGCTGGAGGCAGCCTTTGTTGACTTGATGATTCAGGGCTTAGAGCCAGTATCCAACCAACCGGCGCAGGCTGCGGCAACGGCCAAACCGACAGGGCGGACTGTGCAAAAGGCGCAGCAGGCAGAGGCTCCGGCGAAACCGGTGCAAAAGCTGATAGCCAGCGAGGAATTGCTGCAGCAGTGGGCTGAAGTGATGAACCAAATTAAGGGCAAAAGCGTGAAGCTCCACGCCTTTTATCGGAAGCCAAGCCGGCCGCTTTTCAAAACGGCGAGTTGATTTTACGATTTAACCATCAATATAAATTTCATTACAATACGGTCAATCAGGAGGACAATTTGCGGTTAATTGGTCAAATTGTCAGTCAATTGACTGGCCAGCCGGCAAAAGTGGTTGCAGAGCTGGAAAACGAGGCAGGACATATCAAACAGGAGCTGACGTTAGCCGATGAGGCGAGGAAGTTGTTTGGAACAGGGGGTAACAATCGAGCTTAAAGATTAGTGGAACGTGTTATTTTCTCGTGTGGCGGTGTTGCTGACAAATTCGCTCGCTCGCGTACAATCAAGTACGCGTCGCGTCGACAAATTTGTCAGCGGCCTTGCCACACGAAAAAATTCCTACGTTCCCAGTGCAGTAAGGGTAAGGCGTCGCCGTTTTGGCGACTGCCTTGTCGACAAAAAATAATTGTGTCCTTGGGTTTGCTTTTGTCAGCGGTCTTGCCGCACGAAAAAATTCCTACGTTCCCAGTGCAGTAAGGGTAAGGCGTCGCCGTTTCGGGTGCAGTTATATCATGGCGGTGCTGTTTGATTGGTTTTAGGGAAACTTTTATTTCTATAAATTTTTATTTTTAGGAGGATTTTAAAAATGGGTGCAAATATGCAAAAATGATGAAACAAATGCAGCAGATGCAGACCAAAATGGCAAAATTACAGGAAGAACTGGCACAAACTCCAGTGGAAGCTACTGCCGGCGGCGGTGTGGTGAAGGTGGTTGTCAATGGCGCCAATGAAGTGCTGTCTGTGGAAATCAAGCCGGAAGTGCTGGATCCGGATGATCCGGAAATGGTGCAGGATCTGGTGCTGGCTGCTGTCAATGAAGCATTGCGGAAGGCACAGGATATGGTGAACACAGAAATGGGCAAGCTGACAGCCGGTATTAAAATGCCCGGCGGTATGGGCGGTTTGTTCTAATGAGCAGCGGTTATTCCGACGCGCTGGGCAATTTGGTGGACCAACTGGCAAAGTTGCCCGGCATTGGCCGCAAATCTGCGCAGCGGCTGGCGTTTCATATTTTGAAGCAGCCGGAGAAAGAGGCTCGTTTGCTGGCAGCGGCGATTATGGAGGCCAAAGAAAAAATCCATTATTGCAAATGCTGTTACAATTTAACCGACCAGGAGCTGTGTCCTATTTGCAGCAATCCCAACCGGGACAGTTCTATCATTTGTGTGGTGGAAGATGCCCGCGATGTGTTGGCCTTAGAACGGGCCAATCAGTTTCATGGTCTTTATCATGTGTTGCACGGCGCCATTTCGCCGATGGATGGCATTGGTCCGGAGCAACTGAAAATCAAGGAGTCTTTTGCAGCGGCTGCAGGAGCATCCAGTCGAAGAAGTCATCATAGCAACTAATACCAGTATTGAAGGCGAAGCAACCTCTATGTACCTGAGCAATCTATTAAAGCCGTTAGGCGTAAAGTGACCCGTATCGCACAGGGTTTGCCTGTGGGCGGCGATATTCAATACGCCGATGAAGTTACCCTGGCGCGAGCCTTTGAAGGCCGCTGGGAGATATAAGGAGTGTTTATTATGAATCAAGTATATGCTGTGGCGGTTGTCGCTTCCGGTCCTTTTGCAGAGGCGCCGTTTATGGGAATTGTGTTGTTATTGGGTGTTGTTCTGTGCAGTCTGCTTTGTGTGGCTGCGGCATTGCTGCATGGCGGCGAAACGCTGCAGCGTTCCAGTGTGATGCTGATTAGTCAGATTTATCTGGTGCTAACAGCGCTGTTACAGTTGTCTGTTGCTGGGGATAGCGTTGTAGCACAGGTGGCAGGCTTTTGGTATTTGCGTTGGGTGTAGCGCCTGTTTTCTTTCGCAAGAATAATTTCCGCGCTGCCCGTTATTGTATCGCTGTGGAGCGGTCGTGGCAGCCTGTGCGATTTTATTATTCTAAAGGGATAGTTTTTTAGGGATAGTTTTTTATTTGGCTGTGACGGAGAGGAGGCTGTGCCTATATGGAAACATCGCTGACGGGCCCATCTAGTTGGGGTGTGTGGATTGGCTATGACCGTTCCGCCTTAATAACGGCTGTCCTTGTGTGCAGTTTGCTTTGTGCAGCCGCTGTTTTGTTCCGCAAGGGCTGTAGTTTGCAGTGGATAGGCGTTATGGTGCTGTGTCAGCTTTACTTTGTATTGACGGCCTGTTTTTTTGTTGTTGCTGGGGCTCAACAATCCGGCGGCGCTGATGAGCGGCTTGCTGTTATTGATTTTGACTGTGGCGGCGCTGTGTTTGCGCAAGAGGAATTTTCCCATATCCCGTTGCTGTGTGGCAGTCAGTGCAGTGATGGTAGTAGCGAGTATTCTTTTGTTGGCGTAAGGGAAAGTCTGTAGTAGCTTTACTACAGGCTTTTTGTTATTCGTGTCCGTTTGGCAGGGCGTGTGCTGCAAATGGGAGCCGGCGTTGCTGTTGATGGTGGCAAGTAGGAAGAATCGCAGTTGGGAGGTGACCTATTTTGAAATTTCAAATTATTACAGTGGGAAAATTGAAGGAAAAGTATTTAAAAGACGGTATCGCCGAATATTTAAAACGGCTGCAGCGCTATGCTACAGTAGAGATTGTGGAGGTGGCGGACGAGCAAACGCCCGACGGCGCGTCAGAAGCGGAAGAATTGCAGATTAAGGCCAAGGAAGGGCAGCGCATTCAAAAATATATCAAGGACGATACCTATTTGATTGCGTTGGCTATCGAAGGAACCATGTTCACCTCGGAGCAGTTGGCCGAAAAAATTGAACAGTTGGGGCTTACGGGAAAAAGCCATATTACGTTGGTTATCGGCGGTTCGTTAGGCTTGGATGCCGGCATTTTTGAAGCGGGCTGACTTGCTGCTGTCCTTTTCAAGCTGACCTTTCCCCATCAGTTGATGCGGTTAATTTTGGTGGAACAGTTATATCGCAGTTATCGTATTATCAAGGGCGAGCCTTATCATAAATAAAAGTGACAGGTGAATGAATATGAATCGTAAAAGTTTTATCGTCGGCGCTTTGTTGGCACTGATTCCGGGCGTGTTGTGGGGGCTTTCCGGCGTATTTGGACAATATTTATTTCAGCAGCGGGGTTAAGCGCCGAATGGCTGACAACAGTGCGTCTGCTGATTTCCGGCAGCTTGATGCTTATCATCAGCTTTGCTTGGAACAAGGAAAAAACGCTGGCCATTTTTCAGGACCGCAGAGATACTGTGCGGCTGATAATCTTTGCGGTGTTTGGCTTAATGGCTGTGCAACTGACCTATTTTGTGTCTATCGCCAAATCCAATGCGCCGACGGCGACGATTTTGCAGTATCTGTTTCCGGTGTTGATTGTGCTGTTCACGGCTGTGTATAGCCGCAAGCTGCCGCAAAAAAAAAAGTGGTTGCCATTGTGATGGCGGTGGTTGGAATTTTTCTGCTGGTGACTCACGGCAATCCCAACACGTTAAACATTACAGTGGAAGCGCTGATCTGGGGACTGGTATCGGCGGTAGCCATGGCTTTTTATACCATGTATCCGGGCAGTCTGCAACTGCGTTGGGGTTCTCCGGTGATTGTAGGCTGGGGCATGCTGTTTGGCGGCATTGCCATCAATTTTACCATCCTTTTTGGAAGTTTACCGGAGATATGGATTGGATGGCTTGGCTGATGGTGGCCTTTATTGTGCTGTTTGCCACCTTCGGAGCCTTTTATATTTATCTGGTCAGCGTTACCATAATTGGCGCCACCTATGCCAGCCTGTTCGCCTGCATAGAGCCGTTGGCTTCGGCGTTTTTTTCTCCGTTATTGGGCTGCACCTGGTGTTTAACTATATGGATTGGCTCGGTGCGTTTTTAATTTTGGCCACCATGTTTTTGTTATCCTGGAAGGGAAAAGAGCAGCCTGCTGAAACAGAAGCGGAAAGGGCCGACCTATAATTGGACGGAGAATTTTGTCGGCGCTTTACTGTTGTGCGGCGGGCAAACAAGAAAGGCATTGACATTGCCGCGATTTCGGACAATAATATAACTTGTTGAGACATTTATAGGACAGGGGTGTTGTGAGATGTATATTGGACAAACAGGCGAGAACCAGATTGCACTTGCGATTGAAGGGTACCAATATCCAGAAAATCCGCAAAATTATTTTGAAGCCAACTGGCTGATGGTGGACTTGGCGGTTTGTACACCAAAAGCACAGTGGCAAGCCCAGGCTCCTGTGATATTATCCAGCGAGTTAAATTGTTTTATTGATTGGCTACAGGCAACTGGTGAAAATAGGGCGCAAAATCGTTTTTTGATTTTGAAGAACCGACGCTGTATATTTGTATGACAGACCGTACAACCCATGCCGTCACCTTAGAATTTCATTTTTCATTTGGATTTTCGCTGTCCGGAAGAAGAACAGCATGAAACACGGGTGGCTGTTGTTTTAACTTTAGCGGAATTGGACTCGTGGATTCGTCAGTTAAAGCAATATGCGGAGAATTATCCTGTGCGATATGTTTTTGAAATGCTTTGATGGGGTATATTAGTAGTAATTACCAAACTATTTTAGGAGGAAACAGGCATGGACACAACAGCACTTTTTAAATTAGGCTATGGCTTATATGTAATCGGCACGGAGCTGGATGGCGCTGCAGCCGGCTGCACAGCCAACACCGTGATGCAGATTACCAGCGAGCCAGCGCAGATTGCAGTGGGATTAAACAAAAATAACTATACCAACGAAATGATTCAGAAAAGCGGAAAATTAACCGTATCTATTTTAGATAAAACGGCCGATATGAATTTAATCGGCAATTTTGGCTTTTCAGAGCAGCCGCACAGCGGACAAGTTTGCCAACAGTGGCCAGGCTCTGGTGAAGGATGCTTTTCAGGTGCCTTATCTGGCGGAGCATACCAGCGCCGTATTGTCGGCGAAAGTGGTGAATACTTTGGATTGCGGCACTCATACGTTGTTGTTTTTATGTGAATTGACCGATGCGCAGGTATTATCCAAAGAAGAACCGATGACCTATGCTTATTATCATAGTGATGTGAAAACAAAAAAGCGCCTGTTGCGGCAGGCAGCGGTGAAAATGGCAGTGTAGCGTGTGCGGCTATGTGCATGAGGGCGCTCTGTCTGACGATTTTTGTCTGCCCGGTATGCAAACAGCCTGCTAAGGTGTTTGTGAAATTGGAAACCGCGGAAGCGCAGAAACCGGCAGAACAACAGGGCGAAAAATGGCAATGCACGGTTTGCGGTTATATCCATGATGGCGCTGTGGATGATGACTTTGTTTGTCCTATCTGCAAGCAGGGAAAAGCCGCTTTTGTAAAAAAGGCATAGAGAGTATTTTATCCTGCATAAAACGATAAACTGCAATCAGGGTTTCTGGTTGCAGTTTTTTTGCGAGAATTTTGGGCAAAGCACCGTAACAGGAAAACAGGATGCAGCCGTTGCCACCCTCTTGTCATATTTACCACTCCCCTATTGGTTGAGCGAAAAAACTCAGCAGCAACCCTACATCAAGCTACACCGCTTTGCGATTGAATGCAGAACCAGTATTCGTTGATAGCGTTTCTGTACGGAAAAATGGATTAGGATTGTATTCCTGATAAGAAGCTGCTATACTAAACTTATGATTTACATTTAAAGGAGGAGTAAGATATGTTACATGAAGTAAGCTTCCCGTCTTATAATCAGAGAGATACCGTGCAGGGCTGGATTTATGTGCCAGCAGCGCAGCCGAGGGGCATCGTGCAGTTGGTGCATGGGTTTGGCGAGCATTCCAGACGGTATTTTCATATGATTGTGAAATTGATGGACGCCGGGTTTATTGTAGCCGCCGACGACCATGTGGGTCATGGAAAAACCGCTATGATGAACAATACCTGGGGCGATTGGGGCGATGCCGGTTTCCGCACTATGATGGAAGATGAACACCGGCTGACTACTGTGGTGAAAGAAAAATATCCGAACTTGCCGTATTTCATGTTTGGTCATAGCATGGGTTTCTTTTATTGCCAGAGATTATGCGGCCAAATATGGTACAGAATTGGCAGGGCTGATTATTTGCGGCACCGCCGGAAAGTTCCAGGGTGCGGCGGAGGTGCTGCCTTTGCTGGAAGCAGCAGTCGCAGCGGGCAAAGGGAAAGAGTCGGATCCCCAGTATGCAGGTCAGTTAATGGGCTGGATGGGCGAACGGTGCGGAGAGGTGAAGCTGGGCAACGAATGGATCTGTGCCGACTCTTATGTGCAGTTGGACCATGCGCAGGATCCTTTTGACGCCTTTTACCAAAGCGACCACCAATCAGGCTATGCGGGACTTTGTGCAGATGATGCTCTGCATTGAAGGTACCCAGTGGGCGAAAAAGGTTCCGATGCAACTGCCGGTTTATAACATTGCCGGTGATCAGGATCCAGTAGGGAATTATGGCGAAGGCGTTTATTTGGTGAGTATTGGCTTTACAGCACAGGTCATTCGGTACAGACCAAGTTGTATGCAGGCTATCGCCATGAAATTCATAATTATAACGATATTAAGGACGAGGTAGAAGCTGGGATTATTGCTTTTTTGAACGGTGTTTTAGAAAAGTAAGCTGTATAGGAACCTTGTAACGAAGAAAGACTGCAAGCAGATCGGTGTCTGGTTGCAGCCTTTTTTATTTTTATCAGAGTGATAGTGAAAATTTGGCAATCAATTCCATGATTTCCGTATGAATCTCTTCTATGCTGCGGATTTGGTCGTCGGCGACGCACTGATACGATGCCACTGCTGCTGTTGGGCGATGGCGGTGGCGTTTTTATAGGCTTGCTGCAGGTAATGTTGGTCGGCTTCGTGAATATCCTGCGCCAAGTTCCTTGCTTGAGCGCGTTGCGCTGCTGGCGCAACCGCAGGCTGTAGGCCGGCGGCATATCTAAAAAGATAACGCAGTCGGGACGGGGTAAGCCGAAGATATTGTATTCTAAATCGGAAAGCCAATGGATATACCGTTCTTTTTCTGCAGCCTCGGCAATTTTACCAGCCTGATGTACTAGATTGGATGTGACATAGCGGTCCGCAATGATGATGCCGCCGTTCTCATAAAAGGGTTGCCAGTCCTTACGGAAGGAGGCGAAACGGTCTACGGCAAAAAATACAGAAGTGGCAAAGGCATTAACCGATTGCGGGTCGCTGCCGAATTCTCCGTTGAGATACATTTTAATCAGGCTGGAGGAAGGGCTTTCGTAATTAGGAAAGCTGACCTTGCGTACAGGTTTATCCTGCTTTTGCAGCGCCTGATATAATAAATCGGTTTGGGTGGCTTTGCCGCTGCCGTCCACCCTTCGATGACAAATAATGTTCCGTTCATGGTAATAACTCCTTTTCTGGTTCTGCAATAATGGTCAGCGTTTCATTGACGCTGCCGCCGCTGGCTTGCCAAAGGGCTACGATTTCCCGGGTAATGATTTCGCCGGGTACCAAAAGCGGAATGCCTGGTGGATAACGTAGAATAAATTGTCCGGCTGTAGCGCCTGCTGCCTGCCGCCAGCAGATTTGCCGTTTTTCTTTGTAGAAGGCTTCCTGCAATGGATATCGCTGTTGGGGTAGCTCCCGACAATAAAAGCTAGGCATTGCCCGCATCGTGGCGGTTTGTGCTTGGCTGAATTGGTCTAACGCCTGCAGGGCTTGATAAAGCCGTTCAGTCCATTGGTCGGTGGTCTGTATGGGCAGGATGAACAAAATGCCGTTGTTATCGTGCATCTCACTGTAAAGGGCATGCCGGGTGCGCAGGTAAGCGTCCATTTCAGCGCCTGATAGTTTATCGGAAAGCAGATACAGCTTGAAGGGGTCCTGCTTCCATTGGGGCTGCCATAACAGGTGCAGCGTTTGCAGCGTACTGGCAATGCGCCTGTGCAGCGCGAAAAATGGCCTGTAACCCCTTTGCTGAATGTGGGCATGGGCTTCTGTTCCCATATAGATACTTCCAGCTTCCAGAGAGGCCATTAACAGGTAAGACGGCGATGTGGTCTGCAATAAACTGAGAAAGGGCTCCGGCGAGGGGCCGTTATAATGCTGATGCACCAGCAATGCGCTGCCCTGGGTTAATACGGGCAAGGTTTTGTGCCAGCTCTGCACCACCAAATCGGCGCCGACATCTAACAGGGACGCGGGCAAATCGGCATGGAAATGCAAATGAGAGCCGTGGGCTTCATCGACAATGACGGTGAGACCATGCTGTTTGGCCAACTGCACGCACTGTACGTTGTTGACGGTAATACCCTGATAGGTGGGATTGACCAAAATCAAATTGCGGCAGTCGGGATATTGTTGTATGTAAGCCTGCAATACCTGCGTGCTGATGCCGAGGGGAAGGCTGGTATCGGCA
>VOFC01000312.1_pt1 | contig 30000 bp, 30 predicted proteins | sample 5384161 | NCBI WGS metagenome assembly VOFC01 (sample SAMN12384722, study PRJNA508395) | human gut metagenome | isolation source: healthy gut B | host: Homo sapiens
TATTCGTCTTTGACATATACATCATATATATTATCCCAAAGTTCCTTGTCGATAGCGGCAGGTTTCATCACGTTCCAGCCATACGTATTGGTTACAGTCTGGGCAACCTCGCTTGCTGCAGAAGCACCGCCTTTCATTTTCTCTTTAATATAGACCGGATTGAGAATAGTCGTACGACTTTCTACACCGACAGCTTCTTTAAGTTCCTGCATTTTCATGTTGTTGCGGTTCCGGTAGTCGCTAAGATAAGCGTCCGGGTCTTTACCGGTAACATTGCGTACGGCAAGATTCATACCTCCCATGAATTCATATACGTGGTCGAGGCTCAATGCTCCTTCCAAGTGTTACTTTGGCGGGGCTGAACGACAACATCAGTACTGTTCAATGCTGCTTCAAAGGCAAATTTCTGAAAGACTTCCCAGTGTTTTTCGTCACCGTAGAAGGCTCCCATATTGTTGAGGTAAGTATCTGCAATTTCCGATTCACTTTCCCAGCGGTCGCCGGATTCCACCATTCCTTGAATTCCTGTACCATACATGCCATTAGCACCTCCGAATACTCGGAAAGAAGCCATTTCGCGGGCATCTTTCGGACTGACACCTTTTTCGGTCAACACTCTTTCAGCTTCTACCACACTGGCGGCTACCTGATTTTCAAACTTGTCGTCTTTCGCTGCCGCAGCCATTTCTACTGCACGGTTAATCAGGAAGAGGCGGGAAGCGGCGATATCACGGAGTTGTCCGGAAGTCTGGACCACTACGTCGATACGTGGACGTCCCAGTTCGGCTGAAGGAATCAGTTTCAAATCGCTGACACGACCGAATGCGTCACGGACGGGTTCTACTCCCAGCATATAAAGAACTTGGGCAATAGTAGCTCCGCCAGTTTCAATAAATTCGGAAGACCAGAGCGTATAACTTACTTTGCGTGGAATAGAATCATTGTGACGTTGCTTGTAAGTATCAATCGTTTGTTTGGCTAAAGCGATACCCTTTTTTCCCAAGCGGACTCTGTAGGAGTCGCTTCGGCATTGATAGCATACATATTACGTCCGGTAGGTAAAGCGTTCGGATTAGCTATCGGGTCACCACCGGGGTGGGGCTGTGTATCCGCCTTTCAATGCATTGAGCAGACTGTTTAGTTCCTCTTCGGGACTTGTCATGAGTGCATTTTTTATAATTACCTACATTCTTGATTGTACGTTCTACTTCAGCTACGGCAAGTGCAAGTTCAATCTCTTCTTTGCTGTATTCTTTCGGCGCTTTCCCATAGCGGCCATCATGGCTGACATGCCTTTCGGTTTTTCTTGTTTGGAGCCTTTCATCTGTTTATCTGAAGACCCGTGTTTATCTGAAGACCCGGCAGGCTGCTCTTTATCCTTGTTGGATTTCATGGCAGCTTCCATCTTTTTTCAGAGCTTCGGGATTTGCTCCCATAGATTTAGCCATTTCCATAGCTTTTTCGGGGTCCATATTGGCACCCATTTTTTCATGGCTTCCTTCATGCTGTCAGGCATATTGCTATGAGTCGAGTTTTTCCTTTGCCTGACATAGCCGGATGATCCTTGCCGGATTTCTCTTTATCAGCATTTTCATTCTTTGCAGATGCAGCCATCATCATTGCCATCATACCTTTCGGAGCATTGCGTTCGGCTTCTATCTGACGTGCTTTGGCAAGTTCTTTTGCGGTGTGATGCCAGCTGTACGGCAAATCAGTTCATCCGTGGCTAGTGAAGGATTGGCAATTAGCTTTTCTACCAGATGGCGAGCAGGAGTCAAGTACTGTTGTGTAAAAAGGCTGCGATGCTTGCTGACGGCATCTGTCGCTTTACCACGTTGCTTGTCAAGAGCCAGCAGGCTGTATGCGATAGGTTCTGTAGCCATTGCATAGACGGAAGAAGTAATCCGTTCCGCTTCATAAGGAACTCCCATTGTATAGAGTTGTCCGGTGATTTTCTCGGTAGCCAATTCTTCTGCGAAGTTTTCTACACGGGCGATTTCATCCTCTGTATAAGGCTTGTTGGTGATGCTGTCCAGACCTAAATCACGGTGAATTCCCATTTTCACAGTCAAGCGTTTTGACAGCTAATGATTCCTGATCTTTATTCTCTTTTGCGAGAGTTATTGTAAATCTTGATTTTCTCCATAAGCTCACGATAGATACCGCGCACGCTACTTTCGAGGAAAGGAGGAGTAAGGTAAGATTGTATAGTTGCGTAAGAACGACGTTTAGCCATCATCCCTTCTCCAACATTACCAATAGAGTAGATATAGAAGTGCGGAACTGCTCCAACCAGGCGATCCGGCCAGTCGTTGCTGCACAATGCCACTTGTTTTTTTGGGAGTAAATTCAAGACTTCCGTGTGTACCGAAATGGATCAGTGCGTCAGCCTTGAAGCCATGTTGCATCCATAGATAGGAAGCAATATAGGTATGAGGAGGTGCCATATTAGTGCCATGAATCACTTGGAAGGAGTTGTCACCACTTCCGGCTGCATTTTGTGGCATTAAGACTACATTCCGAATTGCAGACGGGCAATACCCAATTTACCGTCGTTAGTCGCCATATAGTTGCCGGGGAATTCCGCCGAAAGCATCCACCACTTCCTGATATTTTTCAGGGCGGAGTGACTCTTTCACCCAACTTTCATATTGATCTTTGGTGATAAGTTCGGGATGTCCTTTTTGCATAAAGTCATTAAAGGCTCCCTCTGCGTAAGAGTTGAACACAGCGCCTTGAGCCTGTATCATTTTACCCAGTTTTTCAGCATTTGCAGGCAGACCGGATATGTTGTATCCTTCCTGTTTCATGCGGACCAGAAGATTGTATAGGGAAGGAACCACCTCCATACCGGCAGCGGTCAATGCATTTTTGTCCCGGACCTTTATAATAGTAGATAGCTACCTTCTTTCTCGCTGTTCGGCTTAGTATTCAGATTCAGGTAGTTATCTATTGTAGATACAAAAGTCTTCAGGCGTTCGGGGACGGCATACGAATGGCGCAATCCTTCTTTATCTTCATATTGTGCGAAAAGGGCGAAAGGGCGGATAGCTCCGTCTATTTCCGGAGTCACGATACTTTGTGACATAAATCCTCCTGCCATTCCCATCGGATCTTTCTCCCATTCGTCTACCAGGCTGTTGATGGTGAGCGGAGCAAACAAGAGGATATTCTTAGCTTTCAGATAATCTACCATTCTATCCCCCATGCCTCCGTGAGCCATGTTGATGATTGCGTCTGGCTGCACTTCATCAATAAATGACATGAATTTCGTCATTGACTGAACCGGATAAACGTTGTAACCTTCTTTTCAAGAGCCTCAATAAGTCCGGTGGCATCAGCCATTTGTCCGGTTATCATGATTTTTACGTGCTCCTTCTTTATAAAGACGTTGTTGTCCTTCATGAATTTCTCATAATCTGCAACGGTGAGGAATTCCTGTTCATCATCCGGATTACTGAGTCCGGCATGATAAAGCATATCGCTCGGTCTTTCTGCCGGATCTTCCACTTCGGGTACGGAAGAGACCTTTCCGTCAATAGCTTTACGGATATAGTTCAGCATATTGCGGTAGTTGGTCTTTCCGCCATTAGTCAGATAACCTCGTATGAGATTCTGCTGTATACTGTCCAGATTACAAATGTTGTTGGCCGGGTTGGTAGCCATGGAGTATATACAGGAATACCTTTGTCGGCAGCCTGTTGTATCTGTTGACGTTGTTCCTCGACGATATGCAGACCCATTCCGTTGATGAATACCATGTCGTAACCGGTCAGACGGTCGAGGTTGTCGAGCGATACTTCACTGAGTTTGATGGATAAATTGTCGTTTGCTTTCGATATACTTCCCTGCTGTATGGTCTGGAAGTTGATGAAAGCAATCTTTGTAGGACTGAACCAGATATTCCATACGGACATCCCTATCAGAGCTGCAGCAACGATGCATACACCTAAGATGATTTTACTTTTCTTTTTTTCATTTCTCTTATTTTTAGCTTTGTATGTAGTTTTTATCTTTTCTATTTTCTGAAGAACCTGTCGACGTCTAATGCAAGTCCGATGGAGAAGTTGCTTCCCCGGGTATAAGGAGAGTTTGCATCATAATAGCTTGGAACATAATTAAATATGTTGTTGACGGCCATATTCAGGCTGACTCCTTTCCAGATCCCTTGTGTCAACGTCAGGTTCCACATCGTATATCCCGGATAAGTCACTCCGGTAGTCCCTTCATCCGGATTATTGCCCACATATTTATTGGTTTCTACTTTGGATAACGCACGTCCGTTCAGGGAAAGATTGAATTGATAATTATCCCATGATTTGCCGTATTCGACGATACGTGCGGTCGCTGAATGTGGGCGGGTACTGGAGAATTTCATTTGTCCGTCGCGCATAAACTCGTGGAGGTATCCGTAAGAAACACGTATTCCCAGACCACAAGGATATTTGGCGGAGGCGTTGATATCCACACCGGCGATGTCTACTTTCTCTGTATTGATATATAGCTGTGCCCATCTTCCGTCAGTGTCGCGGAATGAAGTCAGGTCGATCCGGTCATTGACAAGGTTGTAATATCCTGAAACGGTAAAATTGTAACGGTTCTTGGTATATTCCGCCGAGAGCGAGAAGTTGTGGCTCGTCTCCGATTTCAGGTCCGGATTACCATAAATCATCATCATATTTGCCATATTGAACACCATATACATCTCCTTCAGGGTAGGAGAGCGGAATCCCTGTGAGTATGAGCCACGGAGGGAGCAGTTGGCTATTTTGTACATCAGTCCGATGTGCGGAGATATATGACGTACGTTAGATTGTGAGAAATAGTCGAAACGTACCCCGCTGATTACGTTGAAATGTTCGGTCGGGTTCCAGTCGAACTGTCCGAATGCATCTGCCGAGTGCATGGTATAACTTCCATTGTTGGTAAATTGATAAGACAATAGATAGTCACGCATATAATCTCCTCCTACGGTCAGAATGTTTTTATCGTTGAAGGTGTAATTGTAGAGTGCGCGTACGCTATGTTGCACATTGCTGTAATCACGGACATCGTATTTGTATGGGGTCAGATAATCACTTTTATCATATTGGTCGAATGTATAAGCAACTTCCAGATTACTCATGATGTTGAAATCATAGTTGGCTTTCAGACCTGCGCTGAAATCACGATAACGGTCTTTGCTGTCTCCGGTCTTATCCCGTTCGCGGAAATAATAACCTCCGCGTGCAGTCAGTTTCAACTGTTCAATCGGTCTGTAAACAAGACGTTCTTTCACATTCCATGTGCGGTTTCCGAAGATGGTTGTCACATCTCCTTCCGGTACGTCGTAAGAATCGGACATTGTGTGTTGCACATTCGTCTGGCTGTTGAATTTACCGGCTTTGAAACTGAAAGTTCCGCCATATCGTTGGTCGTTATGTTCACCGAAGCGGCTGTTTACATTTAAATTCCATGGGTCCTCGGAATCACGGGTGATGATGTTGATTACGCCACCTACTGCACTGGAACCATAGAGAGTAGAGGCAGCCCCTTTTTACAATTTCTACCCGTTCCACGTTATCGAGGTTCAATCGGTTGTAGTCGACGTTGTTTAAAGTTTCTCCTGCCAGACGTTCGCCATCTACCAGGAAGAGTACAGAGTTTCCTCCGAATCCCTGCATATTGATAGAAACCTGCTGATCCATTGAATAGGAAAATTCAATGCCCGGCAGTTCCGATTGTAATAATTGTCCTACGTTGGTTGCATCTACCTTCTTAATATCGTCTGCTGTGATTACACGAGTGATGATAGGAGCATCTTTCAGTAATTTGGGAGTACGTGTACCTGTGACAACCACTGTTCCCAGGTCAAACTGATCTTCCGATAAGCGGAAACTTAGTCTTTTCTCTTTCCCTACAGTCAGTTCTTTTTTCTTGTGGCTGATAGCCTACATACGAGGCGGTGATGAGGTATGTACCGGTTCCGGGGAGTTGTAATGTATATGTGCCGTCGACGGATGTGACGGCTCCGGTTCTTTACCTTTGATGGAAATCGTTGCACCGGGAGAGGTTCCCCTTCTGTATCAGTTACACGTCCGCTGATGTGATTAGTTGAGTGTTGTGCTAATGTGGTGCAAGTTGCTATAAATGAAAAAAGCAATAATGATATTATAAATGTAGGTTTCATTCTTGTTGATTGGTTTCATTGTTGTTGTCCTCGAACTCAAGCGGATACTGGAAATTGAAGTCAATATATCCTTTTTATACCTCTGGCATTCATGTAGTTGGTAAAACGGATCGCTGCGTATGTATTGTCTTTCAAACGTATCAAAAAAACTTGGTTTGACATGGTGTATACCGGAGGCATCGTTGCGGTATTAACGTCCAGCCAGCTGGAAAGAACAGCATTACGGTAAGACTCTGTGTAGATAATGTTTCCGTCCATCATGCCCGACATGTCAATGGCTATTTTATCGGTTGTCCATTCATCTTCTACAAAATCTTCCGCTTTAGGCAGTTTACCTGTTGCTTTAAACTCGTCGATACTTGTGTAAGTTGTTTTGTAGGTAGCACCCTCGTTGGTTTTTATATCATAACGATGAATAGCGAAATCCCACTTATCAGGAATTTGACTCTCATATTCCTCTCCGATTTTAACGGTGGTAACCGTACGTTCCGAAAAGGTTAATGTAGGCCCATTCTGTATATTCAACAGTCTTGACTTGTGAAAAGCTATTCTCCTTGATTTCCATCTCCGTTTCGATGGGGCATCATAAATATTTTCAAATATTCCATTACAAGCAGAGAGCGACATTGCCGCTCCCAGTACTATAGTATATTTGAAAATAGCGTTCCTGCTTCTTTTCATTGCTTATTTAATCGTTTATTGTGCGCTGTTAGTATTGCTTCCAGTAAAATCTGCTGTAATGTCCCATGGCATACTTCCTGGTTTAAAAACTACAGTAATAGTAGTTGTTCCGTCTGACTTAACTGTACCACTTAAACTCGTACCGGTGATTGCCAGAATTTCTCCTGTAGTCTTTTTGGGTGTCTGCTTCAAAGCTACCGATATTGAGTGAGTAACTACCGTCGTTTGCTTTAGTAACATTTACTCCCTTTACAGTGAACTTTTCAAAATAATTCATAGAACCGCTTGTGTTATTGAAGCCGCTAATGGTAACATCTACTGTACTGCCTGTTGGGTTTTCGATGATAACTTTGCAATCCTCAGTAGATTCAGTGGTATTTCCTCCTGGAGTAGTGACTGAAAGAGATAAATTAGTTTGGTATTTATAAGTATCTTTTATATAATAACCAACAGGAGTTTCTCCTTGTATGAAATCAATCTCCATTTTTCCCATAGGTACAGGAATATCAACATTGGCTTTCAAACTTAACACTTTAGAACCATCTACACTACCTTCTAATGTGTAGTCGTAGCTACCGCCTGTGCTGCCGCCCATAGACATGGCAACTTCACCGGAACCGCTGAAAGACTTATTAGAAGAAAGTTTTAAATTATTCAGAGTGAAATCTCCAGATCCGATTTATATACTAAATTGATGGTACCATCTTCGTTGGCAGTGATTGTTGCTGTGGATTCATCACCCAACAAATAATCAGAGAACATATTGCATGCGCCGACTGAATAACCTTTATAAGCTCCTGCTATTTCTTTGGCAAAGTTAGGTTCATCGTCGTCGTTGTCGCTACAAGAAACGAAAGTAGAAGAAAGAGATAGTGCCATAAGGGCAACCATCCAAAAGTTTAAGATTTTCATACTTAATTTTGATAGATAATGATTAATTAAATTTCCAGCTGCAAAGTTACGGGGATATATATACGGGGGAAATACCTAAAAAGAAATGAAAAAATGAGAGGCTTTAATTATATGTAGGTATTGGGAGGAGTGGATTAACTCGTTATTTTTTGCAGTCTTTTTACTAAATTGATGATTAAAAAATTAAAATGAGAAGAAAATGAAAGGCGGCTACAGTAGAAAAAGTGTATTGACAGGGATTACTTCTTTTTTCCTGGTTGTATTGTTTACTATGCCGTTGGGGCATGCATTAATGATTTTTATGGAGTATGTGCTCTCATCCACAGCTCTTCACTATGCGGCTTTCACGATGGGAGCAGTAGGTCTGGTGATGGTGATTATTGGAGTGTTTGCAAAAGGAGATACACGACAGACATTATGGGGATTATTCGGAGGACTACTTTTCTGGACCGGATGGGTAGAGTTTATCTACGTATATTATGCACATCGTTATGAAGTGCAACCATTGCTGAACGCTGCCGGTGAAGTCGTGACAAAACCGGAATATTTAATCATGCCTTCCTCCTTCGGCTTTTGGGTGATGTTTATGCTGATTTACATTTTCAGTATAAAAAGCGGATGCGACTTCTTTACCTATCTTCAAAAAGTCTTTTTTTCCGTAAGAGTACCACCACGATTGTAGTACGGCCGATGACACGTCATACCTCGATTGTTACTTTTATGGAGTTAAATCTCATCATGTGGACGAGCTATCTCGTGCTACTCTTCTGTTATGATGAGAATTTTGTCGGCGAGCATAGCCCTGTTACTGCTATAGTTGCTTTCGGCTGTCTGGCAGGTTCATTTTTTATGTTTAAACGCCTGTTGAAAATCGCTCAATGGGGATATGCCATGCGCTTTTCTATTGCTACGGTAGTAGTGTTCTGGACTTTGTAGAAGTATTGGGACGCTGGAATATCTTTCATGAAATATGGGTAGAACCAATGGCATATACAACAGAGATGATTACGATACTTTTGGCTTTTTTAGCTCTGTTGGCATTTCTGTTCTACCAGTCTGCTAAAAAAGAAGAATAGTCATAACTAAAATATAGAATCAGAAATTATGTTAGAAAAAGGATTGCAATTTATAAAGGAAGTAGTGGTCAAACCGGAAAATCTGGCAGTGGCAATGGGATCGGGTGATCTCCCTGTTCTTGCTACTCCCGCTATGGTAGCATTCATGGAAAATGCAGCTTTGTCTGCTGTTGAAGATCAACTGCCGGAAGGCAATACAACGGTAGGAGCAATGATTCAGACTCACACATCTTAAACCCACTGCATTGGGAGACACGGTTCTTGTAACAGCCACACTTCTTGAGGTAGAGGGACGAAAGTTAACATTTTCCGTAGTAGCCTCTGATTCACAGGGTAAAATTGGTGAAGGAACACATATACGTTATGTGGTAGACCGGAATAAGTTTATGGAAAAACTAACCAGTCGTTAATACTGCCAAAAAAGTGGAAAAGGATGAACTAATCTCCGGGTAAGATGTTTTTTGTATATTAGATATAATAACAATATATAATATGGAACCTCATCATCACCACGAACATAGTCATCGGTTGACATCGCTCAATAAAGCTTTTATCATAGGCATCGCTCTGAATATAACTTTTTGTCATAGTAGAATTCGGAGTAGGATTTTATTATAATTCTTTTGGGGTTACTTTCCGATGCCGGGCATAATTTGGGTGATGTAGCCAGTCTGGTACTTGCCATGTTGGCCTTCCGGTTGAGAAAGTTCACCCTAATAGTCGTTACACGTATGGATATAAGAAGAGTACGATACTTGTTTCTTTATTAAATGCAGTTATACTGTTGGTTGCTGTTGGCATTATTATTGCCGAGAGCATAGACAAATTATTTCATCCGGTTTCGGTTGATGGTTCTGCTATCGCATGGACAGCTGGGGTGGGAGTGGTCATCAATGCGCTTACTGCATGGCTTTTCATGAAAGATAAAGATAAGGATCTGAATGTGAAGGGAGCCTACTTGCACATGGCAGCAGATACACTGGTATCTGTCGGTGTAGTTGCTTCCGGTATTATTATTACGTATACAGGATGGAGCATCATTGACCCGATTATCGGACTTGGCATTGCTGTTATTATTATAGTCTCTACCTGGGGATTGCTTCATGACAGTCTCCGGTTGTCTTTGGATGGAGTACCAGTGGGGATAGACGCTCAAAAGATACAGCAACTTATCGTGGAACAACCCGGTGTGGAGAATTGCCATCACTTGCATATTTGGGCGTTAAGCACAACGGAAACCGCTCTGACTGCCCACGTTGTCATTGATAATATCACACAGTTGGAGGAAGTGAAACATCATATAAAGGAAGCACTCGAAGAGGCAGGCATTCATCATGCCACTTTGGAGTTTGAAGACGAAAGAGCTACTTGCAGCAACGAATGTTGTGAGGATTAAATAAAATCCGTACCTTCGCGCCCTTAAACTAACTAACCTTTATTTTTTTATGTTTACTGACTTATTGCATTCCTCTTATTTTTCCCTTTTCCTGATTGTCGCGTTAGGATTTATGCTGGGAAGAGTTAAAATTAAGAGGGTTATCTCTTGATGTGTCGGCGGTAATCTTTATCGCACTTCTTTTCGGGCATTTTGGTGTTATCATTCCTAAAGAATTAGGAAACTTCGGTTTGGTGCTCTTCATATTTACCATCGGTATTCAAGCGGGGCCCGGATTCTTCGATTCTTTCCGTAGTAAAGGAAAGACGCTCATTCTTATTACTATGCTTATTATCTGTTCTGCCTGCTTCACTGCAGTAGGTTTGAAGTATGCGTTTGATATTGATACACCGAGTATTGTCGGTCTGATTGCCGGTGCGTTGACCAGTACACCGGGACTTGCCGTGGCTATTGACAGTACACACTCACCTTTGGCTTCCATTGCTTACGGTATCGCATATCCGTTTGGAGTAATCGGCGTGATTCTGTTTGTCAAACTGTTACCTAAAATTATGCGGGTGGACTTGGATAAAGAAGCACGTCGCCTGGAGATAGAACGTCGTGGACAATTTCCAGAACTGACTACTTGTATCTACCGTGTCACCAATTCGCATGTGTTCAACCGTAACCTGATGCAAATTAATGCACGCGGTATGACGGGCGCTGTTATTTCCCGTCTGAAAGCACAATGATGAAATATCTATTCCTACAGCCCATACAGTGCTGCGTGAAGGAGACTACATACAAGCCGTAGGTAGCGAAGAATCATTGAATCAGCTTGCTGTGTTAATCGGTAAGAGAAGAAGGCGAACTTCCTTTGGATAAAACACAGGAAATCGAGTCCTTACTATTGACCAAAAAGGACATGATAAATAAGCAACTGGGTGATCTGAATTTACAGAAAAACTTCGGTTGTACGGTGACCCGTGTTCGTCGAAGCGGTATTGACTTATCTCCGTCACCGGATTTGGCTTTGAAGTTTGGTGATAAACTGATGGTTGTCGGTGAGAAAGAAGGACTTAAAGGAGTAGCCCGCCTGCTGGGTAACAATGCGAAGAAACTGTCTGATACGGATTTCTTCCCCATTGCGATGGGTATTGTACTGGGAGTGCTGTTCGGCAAAATAAATATATCTTTCTCTGATAGTCTGTCATTCTCTCCGGGACTGACCGGCGGAGTGCTGATGGTAGCCCTTGTGTTGAGTGCGATTGGTAAGACAGGCCCCATCATCTGGTCTATGTCCGGACCTGCCAATCAGTTGTTGCGCCAGTTAGGTCTGCTTCTTTTTCTAGCCGAAGTAGGAACTTCTGCCGGTAAGAATCTGGTAGCCACTTTCCAGGAAAGCGGATTGCTGATGTTCGGAGTAGGAGCTGCCATCACATTGATACCGATGCTTGTAGCAGCTATTGTCGGACGTCTGGTATTTAAAATCAGTCTGCTCGATTTGCTGGGAACGATAACGGGAGGTATGACGAGTACTCCGGGGACTTGCAGCTGCCGATTCAATGGTGGACAGTAACATACCGAGCGTAGCTTACGCAACTGTTTATCCGATTGCCATGGTATTTCTGATTCTGTTTATTCAAATCATAGCTTCGGCAGTATATTAACAGAATTTTGTATAATCATTGATTGTTAAATAAATAGTTCGTATCTTTGCCGCCTCAAAGAAAAAATGAGGTGAAACGATTGTTATTGAATATTACACGCTACTTCTTACCGATACTGTTTGTGTCGTATCTGGTAAGCTTCACATTCTTTGCCCACGTGCATGTGGTCAATGGCGTGACAATCGTCCATTCACACCCATTTAAGAAAGGGGCGGCACATAAAACACTCTACAGTAGAACTGCTACTGATTCATTTTCTGTCTCATTTAACGGCAGACGGTGCAGCCGTAGTTTTTGCTCTTTTCCCTTTTTATTCCTTTCTTATTGTATTTGTTGCTCGGCCGTTCGCCGTATGCTCACTATCACTGTCCGTATCATGGGGTAGTGGGACTTAGAGCACCTCCGGCTATTCGTTTCTCCATTCTTTGAATGATGATACCGTACCTTGCATGAGGTAGGGCATTATCTGTCTATCCATGTGAATACTTATCGAAAACTAATAACAAACGAAAAATGAAGAAATACATCTTTTCGCTTGTCTGCCTGTGCTGCGCATTGTTGCCTGCCCTTGAAGGACAAGCTCATGAATATCCTAATCATCCTGAGTTACGTAAGTCAGACGCCAATATCGTTGGCCATATTCTTGATAAAAACACTAAAGAACACTTGCCCTATATAACAGTCGCCTTGAAAGGTACGACTATCGGAACGGTAACCGATGCTACTGGGCATTATTTCTTGAAGAATCTTCCCGAAGGCAATTTTGTGCTCGAAGTTAGTTCGGTGGGGTATAAAACCGTCAGACGGAATGTGACGCTGAAGAAAGGGCGCACATTGGAAGAAGATTTCGAGATAGAAGAAGATGCAGTTGCTTTGGATGGCGTAGTAGTATCTGCCAATCGTAACGAGACTACCCGTCGCCTGGCTCCGACACTGGTGAATGTGGTGGATCTGAAAATCTTTGAGAATACCAATTCTACGACTTTGGCACAAGGATTGAGCTTTCAGCCGGGTGTCCGTGTAGAGTCTAACTGTCAGAATTGCGGCTTCCAGCAAGTGCGTATCAATGGACTGGATGGTCCTTATACGCAAATCCTGCTCGATTCCCGTCCCATTTTTAGTGCACTTTCGGGTGTATATGGCATTGAGCAGATTCCTGCCAGCATGATAGAGCGTGTCGAAGTAATGCGGGGAGGCGGTTCAGCTTTGTTCGGGTCGTCGGCCATCGCCGGTACAATCAATATTATAACTAAAGAGCCCATTCGCAATTCCGGAATGTTGTCTCATACCATTACCGGTATTGGAGATGGCGATGCTTTTTGATAACAGTACGGCGCTGAATGCATCACTTGTGACGGACGACCAGCGTGCCGGTTTGTATATCTTCGGTCAGAATCGCCATCGTTCCGCGTATGACCATGATGGTGACGGATATTCTGAAATACCGAAGATACATGGCCAGACAATCGGTTTCCGTTCCTTCCTGAAAACGACTACTTATTCGAAACTAACTTTCGAATATCACCACATGGAAGAATTCCGTAGGGGAGGAGACTTGTTGAACCGTCCACCTCACGAAGCGAATGTAGCGGAACAGACCAGAACACTCGATCAATGGTGGAGGACTGAAATTTGATTATTTCTCACCTAACGAGAAACATCGTTTCAATGTGTTTGCATCAGCGCAGCATATCAATCGTGACAGCTATTATGGTGGCGGCCAAGATCCGAATGCTTACGGAAACACCACCGACTTAAACTGGATGGCAGGCTCACAATATGTTTACAGCTTTGGAAAATGTATCTTCATGCCTTCTGATTTGACTGCCGGAGTAGAATTCAATCAGGACAAACTGGAAGACAATATGTGGGGATACCACCGTACAGTAGACCAAAAAGTGAATATCGGTAGTGCTTTCTTTCAGAATGAATGGAAGAATGAGCATTGGGGATTTCTGATTGGCGGTCGTTTGGATAAACATAACCTGATTGACCATGTGATATTCAGTCCGCGTGCCAATCTGCGTTATAATCCGACGGAAAATATCAATCTTCGTTTCAGCTACTCATCCGGTTTCCGTGCTCCGCAGGCTTTCGACGAAGATTTGCATGTGGAGAATGTAGGCGGTAATGTGGCAATGATTGAACTTGCTGATAATCTGAAAGAAGAAAGATCTCAGAGTTTGAGTGCTTCGGCAGATATTTATCATCGTTTTGGTGCGTTTCAGGTTAACTTTTTGGTAGAAGGATTTTATACAAAGTTATCAGATGTATTTGCCCTTACCGACGGAGAGGTAGTGGATGGAATCTAACACGTACACGTTACAATGCACCGGGAGCCCGTGTGATGGGACTGACACTGGAAGGAAAGATGGCTTATCTGAATAAAATTCAGGTTCAGGCGGGAGTCACCCTGCAACAGAGCCATTATAGTGAACCGCATGTATGGAACAAAGAAGCTCCGGCTGTAAAGAAAATGATGCGTACACCGAATACTTACGGTTATTTTACAGCAACCTATACCCCGATAAAACCATTATCTATCGCTCTTTCCGGTACATATACCGGTTCGATGCTGGTTCCCCACGAACCTGTTCCCGGATTCCTCGACAAACCGATTACGGTCAATACGGAAGACTTCTTCGATATCGGTCTGAAGGCGGCATACGACTTCAAACTCTATAAGTCGATGAACTTGCAGGTGAATGCCGGTGTACAGAATATTTTCAATGCCTACCAGAATGACTTCGACAAAGGGGCTGACCGTGACTCCGGTTATATCTATGGTCCGTCATTGCCGAGAAGTTTCTTTGCCGGAGTGAAGATAAGTTATTAAAATTCGATTAAGATTTAAAATCGTTATAAATAGGGATTGTTTTGCATGGAGACAATCCTTATCTTTGCAAAAACAAACTAAACCTTGACTTAGGTGCACAGAATAAATGTGCAAGATGACCGAATGAAACAATTGTACCTACATATAATGAAGTGGTTTCTGCCTGTACTGTTTATCTCGTACATGGCAGGAATCACTTTGTTTACTCACTCCCATGTGGTCAACGGGGTTACAATTGTCCATTCACATCCATTTAAAAAAGGCAGCGAACATAGCCATACAACGGTTGAATTCCAACTAATTCATCTCTTGAGTCATGTGTTGGTGACCGACAGCGGTTTGATACCAACATTCTCTGTTGCTGCTTTATCTCTATTATGCATCCTGTTTGTCCGCCCGCAAATAGAGCATTTTCACCGTTCTTGTCCGGGCGTAATATCTCTTAGAGCACCTCCTGTCGCTTAGTTTATCTTTGGGGGGAACAGTATTTATGTATTAGGATCAACGATTAACGATCGCTGCTTCCCTTTCCCTTTATTATTATTTTTCGAATTAAAACATTAAAACACTAACGACAATGAAAAAATATCTTTTAGTCCTGGTCAGCCTATGTTGTGCCTTGTCCTACGCATTGGCTGAACATCCGAGTATCCGGAATTGAAAAAATCCGATGCGAATATAATTGGTCATGTACTGGATAAAAAAACGAAAGAACATCTTCCATACATCACCATTGCACTGAAAGGAACGACCATAGGAACCGTGACTGATGCTACCGGGACATTATTTTTTGAAGAATTTGCCGGAAGGAAATTTTATACTGGAAGTTAGTTCAGTAGGTTACAAGACAGTGACCCGCAACGTAACTTTGAAAAAAGGAAAGACACTGGAGGAAGATTTTGAAATAGAAGAAGATGCGATCGCTTTAGACGGAGTGGTGGTTTCTGCCAATCGCAGTGAAACGACACGTCGTATGGCTCCGACTTTGGTCAATGTCGTTGACCTGAAACTCTTTTGAAACCACCAACTCTTCCACTTTATCACAAGGACTGAACTTCCAGCCTGGAGTGCGTGTGGAGACAAACTGCCAGAATTGTGGCTTCCAGCAAGTCCGCATCAATGGTCTGGACGGACCATATACGCAAATTCTGATAGATTCGCGTCCCGTATTCAGTGCCCTTTCCGGAGTGTATGGACTGGAACAGATTCCTGCCAGCATGATTGAGCGTGTAGAGGTGATGCGTGGGGGAGGATCAGCCTTGTTCGGCTCTTCAGCTATTGCGGGAACGATTAATATAATCACCAAAGAACCTTTGCGCAATTCCGGTCAGCTGTCGCACACCATAACTTCTTTAGGAGGAAGCTCCTCATTCGATAACAACACCTCACTGAATGCTTCCCTTGTAACGGACGATCATCGTGCCGGATTGTATATCTTCGGGCAGAACCGTCATCGGTCGGGATATGATTATGACGGAGACGGATTTACGGAACTTCCGAAACTGAAGAATCAGACAGTCGGTTTCCGCTCTTATCTCAAAACAAGTACTTATTCCAAACTGACTTTTGAATATCACCACATGCAGGAATTTCGTCGTGGAGGGGATATGTTGAACCGTCCTCCTCACGAAGCGCATATTGCGGAGCAGTTGCAACATTCCATAGATGGCGGAAGTTTGAAATTTGATTATTTCTCTCCGGATGAAAAAGAACCGTCTAAGTGTTTTTGCATCGGCTGCCAATACAGACCGTGACAGTTATTACGGTCCTGGGAATGACCCTCTCAAAGCATACGGAAAGACGACGGATTTAACCGCTATGGGTGGTGCACAATACGTACATACGTTTGACAAGTGCTTTTTTATGCCTTCCGATCTCACTGCGGGACTTGAATACAACCGTGACCGGCTGAAAGATAACATGTGGGGATACGATCGTCATACGGATCAGACAGTGAATATTTACAGCGCCTTCCTGCAAAACGAATGGAAGAACGACCGTTGGGGGATTCTGATTGGTGGTCGTCTGGATAAGCATAATATGGTGGATAATGTGATCTTCAGTCCCCGTGCCAACTTGCGTTTTAATCCTACGCAGAATATCAACTTGCGTTTGAGCTATTCTTCCGGATTCCGTGCACCGCAGGCCTTTGATGAAGATTTGCATATAGAAAATGTGGGCGGAACGGTGGCTATGATCGAGCGTGCAAAGGATTTGAAAGAAGAGAAATCCCAAAGTTTCAGTGTTTCTGCAGATATGTATCATCGTTTCGGAGCATTCCAGACGAATTTGTTGATTGAGGGTTTTTATACAAGACTGACCGATGTTTTTGTATTGGGCAAACCTTACGACCGTGGTGATGGTATATTAGTGAAAACACGTAGCAATGGCCCCGGTGCTAAAGTGATGGGATTGACACTGGAAGGTAAAGTGGCTTATCTTTCTATCCTGCAAATACAAGCGGGATTAACTTTACAACGTAGCCGGTACGATGAACCGCATAAGTGGCATGACGATGCACCGGCAGAAAAGAAGATTTTCCGTACTCCCGATACATACGGTTATTTCACTGCTACTTGTACCCCCATCAAACCTTTATCTATTGCTTTGTCAGGAACCTATACCGGCAGGATGTTGGTGCAACGTATGGATATCACCGCCGAGAATGCCGAACTGGGTGAAATGCCTGAAAGAAAAGCGGAAGCAATCAGAACACCTCGTTTCTTTGATTTGGGAGTGAAACTGGCTTATGACTTCAAGTTATACAAAACGGTTGATTTGCAATTAAACGGCGGAGTTCAGAATATTTTTGAGTCTTATCAGAAGGACTTTGACAGAGGAGCTAACCGGGATTCCGGTTATATTTACGGTCCTTCTTTGCCGAGAAGTTTCTTTGCCGGAGTAAAGATCAGCTATTAATCGGTCATAAAAATAGTTTCCCGGCACGGTACTTTTTGTTTCCTGCGTTGAAACACTTTGTTTCAAATAGTGAAACGATTTGTTTCACACCGGGAAACACTTTGTTCCAAGCCTTGAAACTAAAAGTTTCAAGCGGCTGAAACTAATATGTCGTATAGAGACCTGTTCTTTTCTCCTTGTTAATCATTGATTGATCGGGCGGTGATAGGTGATAGATGCGGTGATAGGTTGCAAACAACCTGTCACCACCCCTGAAATCCCCATGAATAAGAGCTTTTGGAAGTGTCGGTGATAGGTGATAGAGGAAAGTGAAAGAAACTCTGTGTAGAGATGGATCAAACCATATCTTTATCGACCCCGAATTTTTCTCCTGTCTGACATTTACCGGCAGGTTCCACATGTACCAGAATGTCATATACATTATCTACCGAATTAATGATGCTCTTTCTCCACTGCATCGGCAATCTCATGGGCTTGCGTGATCGTGATTTGTGGATTCACTTCTATATCAAGGGTAATCATATAGAGATTCCCTATCATTCGTGACCGGACGCGATGCGGATTACTGGCACCGGGCACTTTCTCTACAGCCTCGAATATCTTATTATATACATTGACATCTTTCACCCCGTCCATTAGCTCCACATTGGAATCAATGAAGATGCTGATGGAAGATTTGATGATAAAGAGACTGATTATCAATCCTGTTATCGAATCGAGTATCGGCAATTTGAAGATAAAAGTAAATATCAATCCTAACAAAACACTGGTTGAAATGACAACATCATTACGCATATTGATAGCGTTTGCCGTGAGCATGGAACTGTTGATCTTCTTTCCCTGTTTGTACTGGTATGAAGCCAGTAAGAGTTTACCGATAATAGAAAATATAGTGACATAGATGGCGATAGCCGATGGTATCTCTTTCACTTCATCTGAAAAGATGTTTTTAGTGGATGATAGCAACATTTGTACACCGGCATAAAATATCACGAGTGATAGAATCTTTGTTGCGATCCCTTCCGCTTTCTCATATCCGAATACATATTTCTTTGAAGGAGGGCGGTTGATGAGGCGTGCCGTAAAAATCATAACGATAGAGATAACGACGTCGGTTGCCGAGTCGATACCGTCGCCGACTACGGCTAAACTACCGGCAAATAAACCGATTATGATTTTGGATACGGACAAGATTGCATTGCCAATTGTGCTGATCCACGAGGTTGTGATTAGTATTTTTCTCTTGACATTGAAGTGACTCTTTATAATTGTTTGTAATGGGATTGGGGAGCAAAGATAAACATTAATAGGAGTCTGTGATATGAAGTCGCAAAAAAACTTTTTCTGCCTTTTTAGTAGTTTATACGTTTTAGTTGTATTATATATAGATGGTCAATTAAAAACAGGACAATTAATTTATTAAATAGTTAACCGCATGTTCAAAAAACTAAGTAGCTCTTTTCTCATTGTGTCAGCTTGTATTTTTTTCTTCTTGCACGCCTACCGTCAAGCAAGAGATTGCAATCTTACCTACCCCGTTAGTCTGACCGAGCAGTCTGGCTCGTTTGTTTTAAAAAGATGGAATGAAGACTGGGGTTTCCGATCAGTCCTTGTTTCCGGCTGTCGGGTATCTGCAGGAGATTCTTCGGAATGTCATATCGTCTTCTGTTGAAGTCACTACCGATAAGAGTCAGGTAGATGTGTATTTTCAGTTGAAGGATACTGTTGGAAAGCCCGGCTCTTATAAACTTGAGTCTACGCCGGAGTATATTCGGGTAGAGGCAACTGACTATTCGGGTATTATTTCTGCTATTACTACTATTCGCCAGTTGCTTCCTGCAACGATAGAAGTGCAGGGAGAGAAACAGAATTATTCTATCCCTGTCGTGCAAATAGAAGATGCGCCACGGTTTGAGTGGCGTGGATTTATGTTGGATGCTTCCCGCCATTTCTGGAATAAAAAAGAAGTGAAGCATGTATTAGATCTGATGTCTTTGTATAAACTTAATAAGTTCCACTGGCATCTGTCCGACGATCAGGGTTGGCGTATAGAGATCGAGAAATACCCGTTGCTTACAGAAAAAGGGGCCTGGCGTAAATTCAATACGCAGGATCGTACCTGTATGGCACGTGCGAAAGAAGAAGATAATACCGATTTTCTGATTCCGGAAGATAAGATACGCATTGTGGAAGGAGATACGCTGTATGGAGGTTATTACACTCATGATGATATAAAAGAAATAGTAGCCTATGCTACGCAAAGAGGTATCGATGTCATTCCCGAGATCGATATGCCGGGACATTTCCTGGCAGCTATCGGTCAATATCCGGAATTGGCGTGCGACGGATTAATCGGGTGGGGGAAACTTTCTCTTCTCCTATCTGTCCGGGCAAAGATACAACGCTGGAGTTCTGCCAGAATGTGTTCAAAGAAGTTTTTGAACTTTTCCCTTATGAATATGTGCACATGGGTGGTGATGAAGTGGAAAAAGCCAACTGGAAGAAATGTCCTCTTTGTCAGAAACGGATTCGTACGGAGAAACTGGGTTCGGTAGAAGAACTTCAGGCATGGTTTGTACGTGACATGGAGAAATTCTTCCTTGCCAACGGAAAGAAACTCATAGGCTGGGATGAAGTGGTATCCGACGGATTATCTTCCGATGCTGCCATTACCTGGTGGAGAAGTTGGGCGAAAGATGCATTGCCTACGGCAACTGCACAAAAAGCAGAAAGTGATTGCTTGTCCGAATGAATATTTCTATTTCGATTATGCGCAGGATCAGAATTCAGTAAAGAAAATACTTGCGTATGATCCGTGTGCAGACGAGCGGTTATCGCCGGAACAGAAGAAATATATCTGGGGTGTGCAGGCGAATCTCTGGGCTGAATGGATTCCGACAATGAAGCGCATTGAATATTTGATTGTTCCCCGTATGATAGCGTTGAGTGAAATAGCTTGGGCGGAGCCGACAGCTAAACCGGGTCTCGAAGAATTTTATCGTCAGCTTGTTCCGCAATTTAAGCGGATGGATGTGATGAGGGTAAATTATAGGGTGCCTGATTTGCAGGGATTCTATAAAGTGAATGCATTTATTGATGAAACAACTGTGGAATTGACTTGCCCGTTACCCGGTACTGAAATACGTTATACGACAGACGGCAGTATGCCTACCAAAGAATCAGCTCTTTATAACGGTGCTTTGGAAGTTGGGAAGACTACGGATTTCGCTTTCCGCACTTTTCGTCCGGATGGTTCTCCTTCGGATGTGGTGCGTACCAAGTATGTAAAGGCTCCTTATGCGGAGGCGGTGACTGCTCCGGCTGCTTTGCAGCCCGGCTTGAAAGCAGTATGGCACGATTTCCGTGGTAATCTTTGTGCGGATATCGATGTGGCTCCCGTGAATGGTGAGTATATCGTAGAATCCGTTTCTATCCCCGAAGAGGTGAAAGGAGATATCGGCCTGATACTCACGGGCTACCTGGAAGTACCTGCCGATGGTATCTATACATTTGCCCTTCTTTCGGACGACGGCAGTACGCTGAAACTGGACGGTGAATTACTGGGAGATAATGACGGAGCACACTCACCGGTAGAGATTATAGTACAGAAGGCCTTGAAAGCCGGACTGCACCCGATAGAAGTACGCTACTTCGATTGTAACGGAGGCGTATTGCAGATGGAACTGGTGAATGAAAAGGTGAAAAAGAAGTATTGCCAAGTGCATGGCTGAAACATGAATAGCAAATTTCATTATTTTTAGGTATTGTCCGTCTTGCCGGCGAGCTGTACCTTTGCAGAAAATATTTGAAAACTTATGCGAATCAGTGAGAGACGAGTCGAGATTAATCATATATCAAAGGTGCACATGCACCGGATTGAATGGGATGAAGAGAGCTTATAGAAATATAAGCTCTCTTTTTTTGAACGATTTCGAATATTGTTCTTTTTTGAAAACAAGCGATAAGTTAAATGATTGTCGAACTTAATATAGATTGAACGTACGTTATGAGTACATTGAAAAAACTTCAGAACTACATGGGTAAACGGAAAGTGCTTTTGCCTGCGGCAATGCTGCTGTCTGCCCTAAGTGCCCTGGCGGGCATGTTGCCTTATATCCTTATTTGGCTGATTGTGAGAGAACTGCTTGAACACGGAGAGATAACCTCTTCCGGTAATGTGGTGACGTATGCCTGGTGGGCGGCAGGCATGGCCGTGGCGAGCATCGTCCTTTATTTTGCCGCATTGATGTCTTCGCATCTTGCAGCTTTTCGGGTTGAATCGAATTTGCGTAAAGAAGCCATGCGCCAGATAGTGCGTATGCCTCTCGGCTTCTTTGACATTAATACGAGCGGACGTATTCGCAAGATTATAGATGACAATGCAGGGGTTACCCATAGTTTTCTGGCACATCAGTTGCCCGACCTTGCGGCTACTTTTCTAGTGCCGTTGGTAGCTGCCATACTGATTTTTGTGTTCGATTGGATACTCGGTCTGGCATGTATCGTCCCTGTAATTATTGCCATGCTGGTTATGGGTTTTATGATGAATGCGGAGGGACGGCAGTTTATGAAAAGCTACATGACCTCTCTGGAGGAAATGAATACCGAAGCTGTAGAGTATGTGAGAGGAATTCCCGTAGTGAAGGTTTTCCAGCAGACTATTTACTCTTTCAAAAACTTTCACCGCTGTATCATGAATTATAATAAAATGGTATTCGGCTATACACGAATGTGGGAGAAGCCGATGTCGCTCTATACCGTAATAATCAATGGTTTTGTGTTTTTCCTTGCTCCGTTGGCTATTTTGCTGATTGGTTATTCAGGTAATTATGCATCGGTATTACTTAATTTCTTCCTGTTTGTTCTCATTACTCCTGTATTCTCCCAAAGTATCATGAAGAGTATGTATCTCAATCAGGCTTTGGGGCAGGCGAGTGAAGCTATCGGACGTCTTGAGAATCTGGTTGCTTATGAGTACCTGACTGTTGTAGAGCATCCACAACCGGTAAAGGAATTCAGTATTCAGTTCGAAAAAGTTTCCTTCAGCTATCCGGGAGCTAATCAAAAGGCGGTGGATGATGTTAGTTTCACTATTCCGCAAGGAAACACAGTAGCTCTTGTCGGAGCTTCGGGCGGAGGAAAACAACGATTGCCCGTCTAGTTCCCCCGTTTCTGGGAGGCAACGGAAGGGAAAAGTTTTAATAGGTGGCATCAATGTAAGAGAAATCGCTCCCGAAGAACTGATGAAATATATTTCTTTCGTGTTCCAGAATACAAAGCTGTTCAAGACTTCTCTGCTCGAAAATATCAAATATGGTAATCCCGACGCGACAATGGAGGAAGTGGAACGGGCAGTAGATATGGCACAATGCCGGGAAATTATCAATAAACTTCCGCTCGGACTGAATACGAAGATTGGTACGGAGGAACATATCTCTCCGGCGGGGAACAGCAACGGATCGTACTGGCACGTGCAATCCTGAAAAAATGCTCCCATCATTGTACTGGAGGAGGCGACTGCTTTTGCCGACCCCGAAAATGAGCATCTCATCCAGCAAGCCTTGAAAGAACTGACAAAAGGAAAAACCGTATTGCTGATTGCTCATCGTCTTTCAAGCATCACTGATGCCGACAATATCCTCGTCATTGACAAGGGGGAAGATTGCGGAACAAGGTACACATGCCAACCTGCTTGGAAAACAAGGCATCTATTATCATATGTGGAATGAATACCAGCAATCTGTTCGCTGGACAATAGGAAAGGAGGTTTCTAATGATTGAAGTAATAAAAAGACGTTTTGCCCTTTCAACTAAAGGAGCGAAAGATTTCTGTAAAGGTGTGTTTTTCACTACACTGCTCGATATTGTATTGATGTTGCCGGCGGTATTTGTTTTTTCTTTTTCTTGAGGAATATCTTCGTCCTGTGTTTCAGCCTTCGGCTTCGGTGACGCATGGTATTCTCTATTATAGCATACTCGGTATTGTCTTTATGATAGTCATGTATATATTTGCGGTATTGCAATATCGTAGTACCCTATACCACCGTTTATGATGAGAGTGCAAACCGGCGTATCTCATTGGCGGAAAAACTTCGCAAGTTGCCTCTGGCTTTCTTTGGCGAAAAGAATCTTTCCGACCTCACCGCCACGATTATGGATGACTGCACTGATCTCGAGCATACTTTTCGCATGCGGTTCCTCAGTTGTTTGCTTCCATTATCAGTATTCTGCTTATTACCGTCGGCATGGCATTTTATAACTGGCAGTTGACGATTGCTTTGTTCTGGGTAGTGCCGCTTGCTGCCGCAATCCTTCTTTTCTCGAAGAAGGAAATACAGAAAAGCAATGAAAGTAATTATCTGAACAAGCGGATGGTGACCGAGCATATCCAGGAAGGACTCGATACCATTCAGGAGATAAAAATCCTACAATCAGGAGAGAGACTATCTGGAAAAACTGGATGCGAGCATTGATACCTATGAAAAGGTATTGACTCGTAATGAACTGGTGCTCGGCATGTTGGTAAACGGTTCCCAGAGTGTATTGAAACTCGGACTGGCAAGCGTTATTATCGTTGGTGCCAATCTCTTGGCTTCGGGTACGGTTGATTTGTTTACCTATCTTATATTTATGGTTATCGGGTCGCGTGTGTATGCTCCGGTCAGTGAGGTGATGAATAATATTGCCGCTTTGTTCTATTTGGATGTGCGTATCAATAGAATGAATGAGATGGAAGCATTGCCGGTACAAAACGGGACTACCGAATTCACTCCTCAAGGTTATGATATCGAATTCAGACAGGTAGACTTTGCTTATGAGCAGGGAAAACAAATTCTGAATAACTTGTCTTTTTATTGCCCGACAAGGTGAAAAAACGGCTTTGGTTGGTCCTTCGGGTAGTGGGAAGAGTACGGCGGCCAGGTTGGCGGCACGTTTCTGGGATATCCAGTCGGGAAAGATTACCCTCGGCGGGCAGGATATCAGTCGGATTGATCCTGAAACTTTGTTGAAAAACTATTCCGTTGTCTTTCAGGATGTAGTTCTTTCAATGCTTCCATTATGGATAATATCCGTATTGGCAAACGGGATGCTACGGATGAGGAAGTCCGGAGAGTTGCCCGCTTGGCACAATGTGATGAGTTTGTCACTAAAATGCCGCAGGGATACCAGACGATTATCGGTGAGAATGGAGAAACATTATCCGGCGGTGAGCGTCAGCGTATTTCCATTGCCCGCGCTTTGTTGAAGGATGCTCCGATTGTTCTGTTGGATGAGGCTACGGCTTCGCTTGATGTTGAGAATGAAACCAAGATACAGGCAGGTATATCTGAATTGGTACGTAACAAAACGGTGCTGATTATTGCGCACCGTATGCGAACCGTTGCCAATGCCGACAAAATTGTAGTATTGGAGAATGGAAGTGTTGCTGAAATGGGAACACCGGAGGAATTGAAAAAGAAAAATGGTATATTTGCCCGGATGGTGAACAGACAGGTTACAAATATGAATTGATAAGTAGCAACGATACTATGCAATTTTTGAAAGGAGATATACAAGAGGGAATCTTGAAGGCAGCCGAAGAAGTGTTTCTGGAAAAGGGATACAAGGATGCCTCTATGCGTGAAATAGCTTCGAGGGCAGGGGTGACGGTGAGTAATATCTATCATTATTTCACCAATAAGGATGAGATATTCCGTACGATTCTGAAACCGGTATTGAATGATCTGTATGCTATGATTTATAATCACGATGCAGATCAGATGACGATAGACGTCTTTATGGATTCGGATTATCAGAAAATGTCTGTACGGGAATATATCAGATTGGTCTCTGAACATCGTGACCGTTTGCGGTTGCTGCTTTTTTCAGGCACAAGGTTCTGTTTTGGAGAACTTCCGTTCTGAATATACAGATTTGATGACGCGTACGATTTCTGTTTTTTTTCAAGGAATGAAGCAGAAATATCCGCATATCAATATAGCAATAACTAACTTCTTTATTCACCTGAATACGGTATGGTTGTTTGCCCTACTCGAAGAGCTGGTGTTGCATCCTGTGAAGAAAGAAGAGATGGAGAAGTTTATAGCGGAGTATATCGCTTTTGAAACGGCTGGTTGGAAAGAGCTCATGAATGCATGAGCTCTCTCACTTTATTCTCTTACTGATATAAAAAAACGTCCGGCTTTCACAAGCCGGACGTCCTTGCCTTTTTTAGAATATGTCATCTATTCATATTCCAAAATGAATACATTATATGGTTTTTTCAACTTAACAACCAAATAAAAGAAATGCGGGTGAATCACTTCGGCCGATTTCTATGTATTTTTTAATGTGGCTACGTAATATAATTATGACTAATTAATTTAATTCTGATACTGCAAAGATAGGGGCTTTCCGCTTTTCCCGCAATCCCTAAAATGGGTATTCTTCTATCAATTACTAGCTATATATAGTGGTTCAGGCGTTTGCATAACTATGCATCCCTCCAAGAACATAATTTACCCCCGAAATAGGTCATTAAGACGGTCAGGAAAGCAAGAATCATATAGATATGGAAGAATAGAGGCTTGCGGAAAATGCGCAGACTTTGTGAATGGAAGGCTACTCCATATACCAGAAAAGTAATCAGTGCCCATACTTCTTTCGGGTCCCACGACCAGTATCGTCCCCAGGAAACGTTTGCCCAAACTGCTCCCAGAAAGATGCCTGCTCCTAAAAAAAGAAGGTGGCAGGGTAGAGCAGCAAGCGGCTGACTAGCGTCAACTGTTCTATCCGGTTGTCTTGTATAGCGTCGTTTCCGGAGACATTGTTTTCCGATTCTTTTTTCCGGAGGCATAATGCCAGTATTCCGTTTAGCATGATGAATGCCAATAGGGCATAAGACATCATAATCAATGAAACATGAATACTTAGCCATGGAGAGACGAGCACCGGCATTAATGGGGTTATCTGGGGATTCATTTGTCCCAGATAGGAAACCAACAAAGCAAAGCCGGAGAGGAGGAATCCGAATGGAAGTATAAATGGGAATCTTCGATGGAGCAGACAGGCTATCAAGAGGATGCAGAGTGCCATAAACTGCATGGTTTTCGTAACCGTTGCTAAGTGGAATACGACCGCCGATGTACCAGCGCAGGCAATATCCTGCTAAATGGAATATGAAAGCAAGATAGAGTGCAACAGAAAAGAAAGTTCCTGCTGTGCGGGAAATCGTTTTGGCTTTGAGCGAGAGGATATTTCTTTGCAGGCTGTTATGAAGTAGAAGCAGGAAAGACAACACTCCCAATGACAGATTTATCATAAAAAGAATCTTGCTGAACGGAATCCGGTTGTAGAGTAATTCTGCTTTCACTTCCAGTTCGGAGAGAGGTTGCACGCTGCCATCAGTGGGTAATGGATGGATGAATGTTCCTTTTTCCAACATCAGGATCAGGCCTACTTTTTCATCTGTTTCCTGGATTGCTTTGGCGAGTTTGTTTTGTTGTCCTTGTTCACGTTGCCAATGTTCACGGAGACGGTAAACAGAACCGTCAAATAAATCAGTTAATCGAGCATAAGGTGTTTGTAAGTTTAATAAATGCTGTAATTCTGTATTTTTGATGTATATCAATGGCTCATTTCTCCATACTTCCGGCTAAAGTAACCAGCCACCTATCACTTGTTCAGGTGTCAATCCTTTATATGAAGCTTCTCCTGTCAGTTTCTGAATGAAATCACGGGCTAATGTGTTGAAAGGTACTACCCGGTCGTGATAAATAACCTGTTCCTGTGCTAAACTGTCCGCTTGTGTTCGTTTCAATGCAGGAAGGAGTTTTTTTTGTGCTTGCATGTTACCTGCAAGGCAGAAAATAAGCAGTATAAATACACCTCCTTTTTTAAGTAGCGGGTGGTTTAGCAGGCGTCGGAAATCACTACTGCGGGAAAATAGTAGCCAAATCATGGAGAGACCGAGCAGGATATATCCTGCATAAGTCACTCCTGTTTCCCCATGGATCATAATTGACAGTCAGCCAGCTCCCTTTTCCGTCATCATCGAAAGATGACTGATAGAAACGGAAACCTTGTGATGTAAATATACGATTCATTGAAATCTGTTCGTGTAATAGAACATTTTTCTGTCCGGGAAGAGAGTAGGTGATATAGCTGATGTAGTCTGCCGGTGCTTCTGTTCCGGGATAGTATGCTATACGGAAACTATCTAGTTGTATTGTGAATGGCAGATCAGCTTTTCTGCCGCTTTCCGATTCCAGGAAACTGTCTATCGTTGCCCCCGGAAGCAAGTGTACGTATCCTTTTTTGCTTCCGATAAACGTAATCATGGCCCCCACCAAGATAACGAGGAGGGAGCCATGAAACAACAATATGGGGAACCGTCGCCATAAAGCGCGTCGGATGAGAGCAACAAGTGCAATGGTGGCAATTGTTCCCCACAAACAACAAAACCAACATGTATGATATATATTTCTTTCTACAAAATCTGTCCCATACGCTTGTTCTACGAAAGTAGTCACAGCGAGTAGTCCCACCAGACAGATATATAAGATAATAAGTAACCTTTTCAACTGTATAATCTTTTATGATATTAAAATGGAGCGTATTCCTTGTTCTTACATTCTTTCACTCCCATACATTCCATCTCAATCAACCATCCGGGACGGCATACCGGAGCATGAACAAATACTTTAGGAGTATGTGGGGAAACGTTTGTCATACATTGCTTTAACAACTGTATAGTCGGCTATGTCACGCAGATATACAATCATTTGTCCCAAATCTTCAAATGTGCAGTCCGCTTCTTTCAACAGGGTTTCCACATTCTCCCCACATTCGTTCTGTCTGTTTGCGGATGTTGCCGGGATATACCACATCGCCTTTGTTGTTGATACTTGCCGTTCCTGAAATAAATACCTGTCGCCGGTCTCCATAATCTACATACGTGCCACGTTCAAAAGCTTACTCCATATTCATAAGTTGGGTTCAGATGGGTAGGAGCATAGAGGAAATGAATCTGTTCGGTTGCATTTCCTGCTACAGCGTAAGTATCCATTTGTACCAGTACTTTTCGGGTCGGCATGCCGGCCGTCGATGCCTGTGCTGGAAATATAATGTGTTTTTTTCTGTCAGGTTCTGGGTGACGAACATCTCATTGCGTGCCTTGACTACACCGGCATAATTCACATCTACATTTTGCACGAAAAACCATGTACGGATACAATTGTTCTGCCAGTTTACAACCTTGTTCCAGGAGTTGCATCACATAGTCGTTCAATAATAGACGGGTCTGGTATTCCGAATTGGCGGCACGGTTGAATGCACTACCGCCCCAGAAGTGGCGATAGGCACTGTGTTTCACCTCAAAAAGCCCGTTATGTAAGACTTGTGTCTGTACATCTGTCAACAGGCTAAACCCATAAGGCTATTTTTGTTCCGTCCAGCGGGGCTGTTCCACAATGGAAAGTGCGCAGTCCGAACCTTCGGTTGTCAATGCCAGTAGTGTATCTGCCTGATTGGCAGCGTCACTAAGGAAATAACGTTTGAGGATGGCAACTGCTCCTTTCAATTCTTGGGTAAGTAAATAATCGTAGGTGTTTAATACTGCATTCAGCTGTTCTTCGTATGTATCTTCCGGTTTAGTAGAATGAATGATAATATGATACTCTGAAGCTTCTCCTCCTGCATTATATTTAAAAATCTCTGTTAGCGTCTTTTCAGACTGAATATTCTGTTGTTTTTTTGTTGTTCATATCAGTTGGGTAAATAACTATTTATTCTTGCGCACCGTTATTGATCCAGTCGTCAATAAAGGGTCAAAAATCGGAGATGATACTATTTCTTTTGAGTGATCGTATCCCCAGGTTGAACTAATAGTGGTATTCAATAATGTGTGCAATACGCTTTCTTTGCGCACTGCCCGGCTTGACGAGTAACATGCCATCTACTTTCTTCGACGGGCGGTTGACCAGTGCCTCGTAACTTTTGCCTTCTGTCAGATACAGGTTGGCTGCTGCCGAACTACCTCCACCATGACAGTGTGCGCATGTCGTATTAAATACTTTTTCTTGAATACCATGGTACATACCTACATTTACAGTTCCCACATCCATAAGGATGGTGTCGTCAACTGCTGTAAGGTCGTCCATTGACTGAAAACTGATAACTCGTTTTCTCAATTTATTAATAACGCACAATTCAATAGTGGTTACTTTATCACTGACTCCTGTCATCGTAACCTGGATCTCATCATCTTCGACCGCCGGAATTGTTTTGGTGACAACGGCATACTCGCTCTCATCACTGAAGCCTGCCACTACAACACTATAACCATCGGGCCATTTACTGATACCATTGATCTTACCGCTCAT
>VOFC01000387.1_pt1 | contig 30000 bp, 22 predicted proteins | sample 5384161 | NCBI WGS metagenome assembly VOFC01 (sample SAMN12384722, study PRJNA508395) | human gut metagenome | isolation source: healthy gut B | host: Homo sapiens
GGAAACGCGAAAATATCATCAGTACAACCAGCACCAGCGCTATACCGACAACCAAAGCCGTCGAAGTCTGGAAAAGATACTCTACGATATATACAACAAACCCGATGCCAAGGATGATGCGAAGCAATATTACCGAAATCAGCGGCGCATGATTGTAACGGTTGTCAGCCCACAATGCCTTGAACTCGATGGAGTGGTTCTTCTTCATGATCATGGCCCGCAAAAACGGAGCCACCAGCACGATTGTCACGGCAGCCCCCGCCACCTTTCCCCAAAAGTCGCCCAAGGCGGAAACAAGCAGGGGAAGGAACAGATTGAACGACAAGACCATAACAGCCACACACAAGACCGAATAGACCAATACAATACGGAGAATGGCCGTCAGCAGCTTCTTCCAGTTGTTCTGATGGTTTACGGTGCTGGTTCCTGCGGAATAACGGCGGAGAAGCTCTTTCCAGAACCGGGGCAGATGAGCGTCCACCAGGCGATAGGCAGGACCGGAAAGCCGTATCATATAAGGAGTGAAGAAAGTGGTGATGACCGAAACGGCAACCACGATGGGGTAAAGGAAATGGCTCGTCACATTCAGGCTCACTCCAAGCGACGCGATGATGAATGCAAACTCACCGATCTGGGTCAGACTGAACCCGCACTGAACGGCAATCTTCAACGGCTGTCCGGAAAGCAGCACGCCGCCCGTACCGAAAAACGGTCTGGCCTACCAGAATCGCCAGCACGATTACAATAATCGGACCGATATACTCTACAATCATAGCCGGATCTACCATCATCCCTACCGATACAAAGAAGATGGCTCCAAACAAATCCTTGACCGGATTGACCAGATGTTCGATACGCTCCGAATCGATGGTTTCAGACAAGATAGAACCCATCACAAAAGGCACCGAAAGCCGGCGAGAAGCCTACTTTGGCCGCAAGAACCACCATGCCGAAACACAGCGCCAAAGACACGATAAGCAATGTTTCGTTACTCATCAGCCTGCGTACCCGGCGGAGGAACAGCGGAATCAGATAAATGCCTACCACAAACCACAGCACCAGAAAGAAAACCAGCTTGACAATGCTGTAGGCCATCTCCCCTCCTTCAAAATTCTTGCTAACCGCCAGCGTGGTCAGCATCACCATCAGCACGATCGCCAGAATGTCCTCAAGCACCAGAATGCTTAACACGATGCCCGCAAAACGCTGTTGCCTCAGGCCCATGTCGTCGAACGCCTTGTAAATGATGGTGGTCGACGACATCGCGAGCATACCCCCCAGAAACATACAGTCCATCTGCTTCCAGCCGAACAGCCATCCCACAAACATCCCGATCAGAATCATGCAGAAAATGATGGTACAGGCGGCGATTACCGTTGACGAACCTGATTTAAGCATCTTCTTGAAACTGAAATCCAGCCCCAGCGCAAACAGAAGAAAGATGACGCCGATTTCAGACCATATCTGCATGTTCACCTCATCCGCAACCGAAGGCGTAAACTGGAAATGCGGACTGCAAAGGAAACCGGCCACGATGTAGCCCAACACCAAAGGCTGCTTCAGTTTCTTGAATATGAGGGTGGTAATTCCGGCACAAATCAGTATCAATGCCAGATCGCTGATAAGAGGAGTCAGATGGGACATAATTTCTGCAAGGTTTTATTTTTGCAAAAGTAACGATTTACGGCCAAAACCTTTACAGATATTTTGTATTTTTGCGGCAATGCAGAAAAAGAATCAAAATGGATAAACAGCAAACGATAAAAAAGACATTTCCCGTACTGGAAATGAGCTGCGCCGCCTGTGCAGCAAGGGTGGACAAAACACTGAACAGGCAGCCGGGCGTATGCCGGGCAAGCGTAAACTATGCGGCCGCCACCGCAACCGTCGAATACGAGCCGGACCTCTGTTCGCCGGAGAAGCTGAAAGAGGCTGTCGTTGCCGCAGGATATGACCTGGTCATTGAAACAAACGAAGACAAGCGCAAGCAAGAGGTGGAAGATGCCCACGAAAGCAAATACAGAAAACTGAAGTTCCGCACCATATGGGCCGTCATCCTGTCGGTTCCGCTGATGATTATCGGAATATTCTTTGCAGGAAAGCCTTATACAGACTACATCATGTGGCTGCTTGCCACGCCGGTTGTATGCTGGCTGGGAAGAGATTTCTACATCAATGCATGGAAACAGCTGAAACACCGCACGTCAAACATGGATACGCTGGTAGCGAACAGCACGGGAATAGCCTACCTGTTCAGCCTGTTCAACCTGTTTTTCCCTGAGTTCTGGCTGGAAAGAGGAATCGAACCGCACGTCTATTTCGATGCTTCCAGCGGCATCATTGCCCTTATCCTGCTCGGACGGCTGCTGGAAGAACGGGCCAAAGGAAGCACGTCGGCAGCAATCAGGAAGCTGATGGGACTGCAGCCGCAAACAGTTACCCTGCTCTGTGCCGACGGGACGCAAAAGAAAGTGAAGGTGGAACAGGTGAGCATCGGCGACCGCCTGCTGGTAAAGCCCGGAGAAAGGATTGCCGTTGACGGAACTGTAACCGAAGGAACCTCGTATGTAGACGAAAGCATGCTGAGCGGAGAGCCGGTGGCAGTGCTGAAGGACGAAGGAGCCAAGGTATTTGCCGGCACCATCAACCAGAAGGGCAGCTTCCGGTTTACGGCTGAGAAAGTGGGAACGGAAACCGTACTGGCGCACATCATCCGCATGGTGCAGGATGCTCAAGGGAGCAAGGCCCCCGTACAAAAGCTGGTCGACCGCATCGCAGCCGTTTTCGTGCCGACAATCATAGGCATTGCACTTCTTTCATTTGCAGGCTGGCTCATATTCGCTCCTTCCAACGGATTCACGCACGGGCTTCTGGCCGCCGTGACCGTACTCATCATCGCCTGCCCCTGTGCTTTGGGACTGGCAACTCCGACGGCCATCATGGTGGGAATAGGAAAAGGAGCCGAACTCGGGATTCTGATAAAAGATGCGGAAAGTCTTGAAACGGCCCGCAAGGTGAATGCCATCGTACTTGACAAGACCGGCACCGTGACCGAAGGAAAACCGACCGTGACAGACTTGTCCGGAAGTCTGGAGGAGGACGGCCTGAAAAACATTTTCTACAGCCTCGAGAAGATGTCCGAACATCCCTTGGCCGAAGCGATCGCCGAACGGCTTCAGGGACAAAGCCTTCCGATCGAGAACTTCAAGAGCATCACCGGAAAAGGAATAAGCGGAACCGTAAACGGGACGGTCTATTTTGCCGGAAACTCCCGCCTGCTCGCAGAAAACCACATCGCCGTTTCCGGCGAACTGAAGAAAGAAGCCGAAAGGCTGGAAAGCGAAGCGAAAACAGTCATCTGGTTTGCCGATGAGAAACAAGCTTACGGACTGGCTGCCATCACCGACCGCATCAAGACAACGTCACAGGCGGCCGTCCGACAATTAAAGGATATGGGCATTGATGTCTATATGCTGACAGGCGACAATGAAGGAACCGCACGCTACATAGCCCGACAGGCAGGCATCACTCACTTCAAGGCAGGCGTACTCCCCCGAACAGAAGGCTGCATTCATCAAATCGCTTCAAGCAGAAGGGAAAATCGCGGCAATGGTGGGCGACGGAATCAATGACAGTGCCGCCCTGGCGCAATCCGACCTCAGCATCGCCATGGGACGCGGAAGCGACATCGCCATGGACGTGGCCAAGATGACCATCATCTCGTCCGACCTGAACAAGATCGCCGATGCCATCCGGCTTTCAAGAATGACGGTGCTCACCATCCGCGAAAATCTGTTCTGGGCATTCATCTACAACCTGATAGGCGTTCCGATAGCAGCCGGCCTGCTCTACCCCGTCAACGGCTTCCTGCTCAACCCGATGATAGCCGGAGCGGCCATGGCAATGAGCAGCGTGAGCGTGGTGACCAACAGCCTGCGCCTGCGCAAGAAAAAATTAGGCAGCACGGCCGCAAGGGCCGCAGCCGGGGCAAGACACATTGCGCCCGAAAAAGAAAAGGAGGATGCAGAACCTACAGCCGGGAAAATAAGGCAAGTCTACTCGGTAGACGGAATGATGTGCAACCATTGCCGCACCCGTGTGGAAAAAGTGCTGAATTCAATCGAAGGAATCTCGGCCGAGGTAACTCTCACCCCGCCCGAAGCAACGGTAACATTTGCGAACGAGAAACTTCCGCTGGAGCAGATTCAGAGAACAATTACAGAAAAAGCAGGCGACTATACACTGAAAGAGATATGACCAAACTGATGCTGATGGTTTTTCTGGGAGGCGGCATCGGCAGCATGCTGCGGTATGCCGTCCAACTGCTGTTTGCCGGACGCATCACGCCCGGTTCGTTCCCATGGAGCACATTCGCCGTAAACCTGGCAGGCAGCTTCCTTATCGGACTGTTCTATGCCCTGGCCGGGCGTTTCAATCTTTCCGCCGAATCGAAGCTTTTCCTTACAACCGGCATATGCGGAGGCTTCACCACATTCTCCACCTTCAGCTACGAGGGAGTCAGCCTGCTCAGGCAGGGACTCTACGGCACATTCTTTGCCTATGTCGCGGGCAGCGTAATTTTCGGGCTGGGCACGGCCTTTGCCGGAGCGTACTGCGGCAAACTTTTCATGGGCAAATAAACCGCCGAAAACTTGTTGGGAAAAACTCATCGACTTGTTGGGAAAGATTGATTAACTTGTTGGGATATTTTAAATGACTTAACGGGACATTTTTCGCGCCATACGAGAAACAACTTTTTACGGCGTTCCTTTTGATTTTGGACAAAAAATTGTACTTTTGAAAACTAACATTATATCAGACACAAATGAGCAACAAACAAACTTTTATCCTTGCCGCCTTTTCGGCTGCGGCCATCTCACTTGCATCATGCAGCAGCGACGACTATAATCCCATCTACCTGGTTGAAGCGGAAACTCAAACCGCGCTCGAAGGGAACCAGCTGCAAATCAGCATATTCAACAATGAAGGAGAGAAATACCTCATCCGCGGAGGGAAAGGAAACTATACGGTTTCCATAACCGACAAGAGCATCGCCGACTTCCGCTATGACGGGGACACGCTGACTTACCTGCCCGTAAGCGCGGGAACCACAGAATCCATTATCGCCGACCGGTCGGGAAACAGTTATCAGCTGAGCGTAAACGTAGGGAATCCGCAGAGCATATTCACCGTAACAGGCATCGACGCCACTATAATCGGAGGGGAACTGACACAGAACCAGACACAGGCGCTGCAGAACGAAATCACCCAGAACAGTCCCGTAAAAATCGGCGGACGCTTTGAACTGACCTATGCCGACAAGGAACTGTCTTCGGGGGACATCAAAATCTATCCCGAAGCGACAGGGGGATACAGCGTGGGAATCTTTGAGCAGAGCAGAAAGTACAACGAGAATACGGGTGCCGGACAGGTCTGCATCGAAGCGACCATGGCAGGAACCTCGGCACAAACCTACACTTTCTTCGTGACTTATCTCCAACAGAAAACATACAGATTCCAGGAAGACGTAACCAACCAATACAAGGGAACTTATCCTGCGCTGGAAGAGGCATACCGGATTTATGAACTGAAGGTGGAACAATAAGAAAGAAACGACTTTGGAGAGCCACCGCATCAAACTGCAATCTTTCGACCTGTTCGACCGTATCGAACGTATCCACCGCCAACCGACTGCAAGCCCGGAGAATATCCGGGCTAAATATATCCTGCTCTACAAGGTGCTGGAAGAAGCCGCCTATGAACTGACGGCTGCTTCTACCCTGAACTTCGCCAACCTTTTCTCACGGATCGACTATATCGGAAAGGAAAAGAAGATGACCCCTTCCGACCGCTACGCGATCCAGACCATGAGGCGCAACTGCAACAAGGCGATGGGCGACCGTTTCCAGCCGGACATGAAAGAGTATCTCTATGACCTCCGCGCGCTGGTACGCTTCGTGTCGCTGGGATTCGAAGAAGATATTCCCGCATCACTGCTGCCCGAAATCCCCCACTCCAACCGTCCCTATCCGGGAACAAGGCTTTCGCTCGTTCCCTACATACGAGCGTATGTGACCAGCTGGAACGATTCGCAGATCTTCGCTTCCTGCGACAGCGAGGAAGAGCCTTTCATCATCATCAATTACGAAAAAGCGGGATACGAAGGCGACCAGCTTTATATCCGGGAACTCCTGAGAGAAAACCTGCCGCTGAACCTGCTTGACGTAAAGGTGGACGAGGAAAACCATTATATACCGAAACTCATAGTCGCTTATCCCGACTACCTCATCGATGTCAGCGCACTGTCAAGATGCTTCCGCGAATACGGACACCATCCGCTGAACTACTTCATGGACAAGATTCTGCCGAGAGCCAACTCGGCTCCCATTCTGATGGGTAACCTGGCCAGCCAGCTGCTGGACGACTTCATAAACGAAAACCCGGACATGCCTGTCAGCTATGCCGGCTCGGTAAACAAGTTTTTCTCTTCCGCCGCGCTCGACTTCTGCACATGCAGCCTGCCTGCTGATTTTCACGCCCAGGCACAAAGCCAGATGATGAACATCCGCTCGTTTATACATGACATGCTTCCGCGCAACATCTCCGGCTTCGACAGACAGAACACACTGCTCGAGGCTTCGTTCATCTGCGAACGCCTCGGACTGCAGGGACGTGTCGACATGCTTCAGAAGGACTTCAAGATTCTCATCGAACAGAAGGCCGGAAAACGTGACGAACGGAAGAACCGGCATAAGGAAGAACACTTCGTCCAGATGATGCTGTATCAGGGCGTGCTGATGTATAATTTCGGACAGCAGGCAAAAGACATGCAGACTTTCCTGCTCTATTCAAAGTACAAGGACGGACTGATCCTGGAGCATTTCTCTGAAAAACTGTTCCGCGAAAGCATACGCCTCAGAAACTGCATCGCAGCGCAGGAAATGAACTTCGCGGAAGGAGGAGTCACCAAAGCCATCGAGGGCCTGAGCACCGACCTGCTCAATGAAATGCAGACGCACGAAAGGCTATGGACTGACTTCCAGGAGCCTCAGCTACAGTCTGCCATCAACACGCTGAAACGCTGCACTCCCCTTGAGAGGGCATATTTCGACCGCTTCTTCACGTTCGTGTCGAAGGAAATGCTGCTCAACAAGACGGGAGGGAACGACGACCCGTCCAGGGGATTCGCAGCTACATGGCACAATCCGACAAAAGAAAAGATGGAGGCAGGAAACATCCTGACAGGACTTACCGTGGCGGACAAGAAAAAAAGCAGCCCGGAAAAAGGATATGACTGGCTGGAGCTGAACATACCACAGCAGGAGGATGACTTCCTGCCGAACTTCAGAGCCGGCGACATGGTGATTCTTTACTCCTGTCAGGGTGAACCGGATGTGCGCAGCCAGATTCTGATGAAAGGAAACATCGTAGACCTGTCGCACGACAAGCTGACATTGCAGCTGCGCAACGGACAGCAGAACAAGGACATCATCGGAAACGAAAACGAAACGTACTGCATCGAGCACGACTCTTCCGACATGTCGCCGGCCAACGCACTGAAAGGCCTTTTCCAGTTTCTGAATGCTACCGACTTGCGCAAGCAGCTGCTGCTGGGCAGAAGAATGCCAACATCTGACCCGACAAAAAAGCTGAACGGGCATTATGGGGCTTTCGACAGCCTGGTGCTGCAGGAAAAGCAGGCCAACGACTACTTTCTGCTCGTAGGTCCTCCGGGCACGGGAAAGACATCGTGCGCTCTCAGATACATGGTCGAAGAGGCACTGACGGAACCGGAAGCTTCTATCCTGCTTCTCTCATACACGAACAAGGCTGTAGACGAAATATGCAGCATGCTCACCGAATCGGGCATCTCCGGAAAAACGCCCTTTATCCGGATAGGCCATGAGCTTTCATGCGACAAGCGTTTCAGGACTTATCTGCTGAAGAACAGCCTGACTGACTGCCCCAAACTGGCGGACATCAAACGGAAAATAGCGGAAACGCGGATTTTCGTCGGCACAACAACTGCTTTCGCAAGCCGTCCGCATTTCTTCAACATCAAACGCTTTGAAACCGCTTTCATCGACGAGGCCTCACAGATTCTGGAACCGGACCTTATCGGCCTGCTTTCGGCACGCCACAACGGGAAAAATGCCATCGAAAAGTTTGTACTGATAGGCGACTACAAGCAACTGCCTGCCATAGCGCTTCAGAACGGAACGGAAGCTACAGTCACAAACCCGCTGCTGAATGAAATCGGCCTATATGACTGCCGCAACTCTCTGTTTGAAAGGCTGTACGGCCAATGCCCTGCGGACTTCAAGAATGTGCTGCGGAAACAAGGGCGGATGCATCCGGACGTTTCTGAATTTCCCAACCATGCGTTTTACTTCCACGAACACCTGGAGCCTGTCCCGCTGGAACATCAGAAGGAAGCATATCCCTATAATCCGTCAGCCGGAACCGGCAGCACCACCGAGCGTCTGCTGATGAACCGGCGCATGATATTCATTCCGGCCGGCACTCCCGAAGAATCGGCCACGCTTTCAGACAAGACAAATATCAACGAAGCACGCATTGTGGCTTCTGTGCTTGAACACGTATATCGGCTTACGGCAGACTCGTTCAATCCCGACAAAACAGTCGGCGTAATCGTTCCTTACCGGAATCAGATTGCTATGATCCGGAAAGAAATCAGCAAGCTCAACATACCGGCACTGTCCGGCATATCAATCGATACGGTAGAACGTTACCAGGGAAGCCAACGTGACGTCATCATCTATTCGTTCACTGTCCGAAACTTCAGCCAGTTGAATTTCCTGACTTCAAATACGTTCAGCGAAAACGATTTTCTGATCGACAGGAAACTGAACGTAGCCATCACGAGAGCCAGAAAGCAGCTCATCCTCACGGGAAACCCGCAAATACTCGGAGCAAACGTCACTTTCTATAAGCTGATGGAATATATCCGGATGCATAACGGATACATCGAAGCTTCGGTCAGCGAATTCCTCGAAGGCAGGTTTCTGCTGCCGGAATACGACCGGCAATGGGATTTGAAAGACTCCGCCTATAATCTTCCGGAAGAAATGAGCCGCCTCTATGCAGAATACATCGGAAACGGACAGGGACAGGAAACCACGGAAACGGATACGGAGTGCAGAGAATCTACTGCCTACGGACGCATAGACTTCCGAAAGGTGCCGCAAGAAAGAATACACGACTGCATACAGACCTACAACCGCTATTATATGCGCAAACAATACATGGCGGCAAGGACTGCCTTTGAGATTTGCGGAAACTGGCTGCGGCAGGCCATCAGAAACGTATCCGGACGGACTGTGTTCTGCGACTTCTCGTTCGAAGCGGGTTCTTCTGCCCTCGCCTTCGCCGAAACCTGCCGGAACATCCGGCACTGCGACCTGAACATGCTTTGCATTTATCCGGCGGACGAACTGGCACAAACGGCGAAGCTTTTCCTTCAGAAGCTCTTTCCGGAAGCAAACGCAAGTTTTCCTCCCAGCCTGTCAGCCGTAAAGAATGAGTTCTGGACAGCCCACTCAAGGCTTTCCGAACTGATAATCTTCCACTTCGGGAATGTCTTCGACAGGATATCCGAGGACGAAGCCAGAAGCCTCGCACTGCAAATAAACCAGCTGGTGCATTCCAGACCGCTTAATCACTATGCAGTATTCTACAGAGATGATGCAGGAAAGCGTGCTCATACGCATCCGTACAGAACATTCTGCAAGCATCTGACCAAAGAACTGCATCCGCTTCAACCGCAAATGCCTTTCTACGGCAGACTGATTTATCCGCAGAACAAAGACATACGGACTCCAGCCTGCGAGGATTTCTTATACGAAGTCAGAACAAACATACAATAACTTGCCACATGAAACAGATGCAAAACAAACGTGCCGTCATCATCGGCGCCACTTCCGGAATCGGATATGAAACAGCCGTTCGCCTGATAGAGAAGGGATGGACTGTAGGTGTAGCCGGAAGAAGAACCGAAAAGTTGACAGAAATACAGAACATGGCTCCGGAGAAGATTCATACAAGAAGGATTGACATTCGGAATCACAATGCAGGCGATGAACTGCTGGCATTGGTCAATGAGATGGGAGGAATGGAACTGTTTATCCAATGTGCCGGAATCGGATTTCAGAACAGGGAACTGAAAGCTGAAACTGAACTGGAAACGGTAGGGACCAATGCCGAAGGATTCGTCCGCATGATGGATGCAGCCTTCCGCTACTTCACGGAAAAAGGCGGCGGACACATCTGCGCGGTCAGCTCAATAGCAGGCACCAAAGGACTGGGAGCAGCACCGGCTTATTCGGCAACAAAACGTTTTCAGAACATTTACATCGACTGCCTGGAACAACTGGCATATATGCAAAGATGTCCGATAAAGTTCACGGATATCAGACCTGGCTTCGTTGCTACCAGCCTGCTGAATGACGGAAAACATTATCCGCTGCTAATGGACGCGAAAACGGTGGCCCGGAAAATCGTATCTGCAATCGAACGCCGGCACCGCGTGGAAATCATCGACTGGCGGTATAAAATACTGGTATTCTTCTGGCGGATGATTCCCCGCCAAGTGTGGAAAAGGCTTCCTGTCAGCAACTGATTTCATGACAAAACACGTTCTTTGGCGACAATAAGGTGCAGGCGACGGTAAACATAGATAAAAGCCGGAACCAGAAACAGGTTGGCAAACAGCCAGGCGGTCGGATCGCCGAAACATACGCCCCAGAAGCCCCAAAGAGGAACAACCACCACACTGACCAATACGCGGGCTACCATCTCGGATACGCCGGAAAACATGGCCAGCTTCGTATAGCCGGCTCCCTGAATGGAATAGCGCAAGATACTCAACGAACCCAAAAGAATAAAGAATGACACATTAATGTGCAGAAACAATGCCGTATCGGCGATAATCTCTGTTTCATCGGGAGATATGAAAAGAAGTGCAAACTTCTCGGCAGCCAGCCAGATTACTAAAGCCACAGCCAGCGAATAGACAACCATCATCAGTGCAGCCGACTTGATTCCTGCCCAAATGCGGTCAGGCTTGCCGGCACCATAGTTCTGCCCCGAATAAGTTGCCATAGCCATACCCAGACTGTCAAGCGGACACATCACAAACATCTTGATACGCATGGCCGCAGTAAATGCAGCCACACAAGCTGTTCCCAACGCATTGTTCGCACTTTGCAGCATGATGCTTCCAATGGCGGTGATAGAAAACTGAAGTCCCATGGGAACTCCGATATAAAGCAACTGCTGCGCCAGCTCCGGGCGGAAACGGCGGTCGGAGTCTTGGGGCTTGAGCACATCAAACTTGCGGTACATATAAAAATAACAAAGCACAGCTGAAACGCCCTGAGAGAAAACAGTAGCAATGGCAGCTCCTGCCACTCCCCATTCAAGCACCAGAATGCAGAACAAATCAAGCAAGATATTCAGTACGGCTGAAAAAAGCAGAAACCAAAACGGAGTCTTGCTGTCGCCAAGCGCACGTATGATGCTGGAAAGAAGATTATAGAAGAACGTGCAGGGCACACCGGCAAAAGTTATCAGCAGATAGATATAGGCTCCGTCAAATATATTGGAAGGAGTACGCATGGTACGCAGAATCAAAGCACACAACAGGCTGGTAATTACGGCTATCAGCACAGACATCACAGCCGCCAGCTTCAGACTGACAGACACGTAACGGCGAAGAGTGACATAGTCGCGTGCGCCGAACTTCTGGGCAACAGGAATGCTGAATCCGCCGCAGCATCCGTTGCAAAAGCCAAGAATGAGAAAAACTACCGAAGTGCTTGCACCCACAGAAGCTAAAGCATCGATGCCAAGAAACTTGCCGACAATAGCAGCATCAGCCAGCGAATAGGTTTGCTGCAAAACATTTCCTAACAGCAAGGGAAAAGTGAAATTCAGAATCAAAGGCAGGCTGGAGCCCGAAGTCATTTCTTTTGTAGTCTGTGTCATAACATTACCCGTTAAAGTCGGGTAAAGTTACAGCAAAGCTTTAAAACGGCAGGATGAACAGCATGTTAATTCGTGCTACAGCAAATATTTTCTTGCTTTATGTCAAGAACAAAAAAACTGTTCCCCGACTCACGTCGAAGAACAGCCACAACACAAACACAAAATAAAACACGACAAAACTACTATGCATTCGTACTATTCTTTCCCCTTGCGGGAAAAGACGACGCATCATATATATTCACACACCTATAATCCGCCATAAGTACGCCGCATTCATAAAACGTGTAAAACACGTCTTATGTTTTACCAATTTACAAAATATAAATTACATAATACCTTTTTCACGCAGATGAACCTGCCACTTCCATGCAGAACGCAACGTGTCTTCCAGTGTAGCCTCAGCCTTCCATCCCAACTCCGTGTTGGCATAAGCCGGATCAGCCCAAACTTTCACAATATCTCCTGCGCGGCGGCCCGTTATCTGATAGTTCAATTTCACGCCAGTAGCTTCTTCGAACTTATTGATCAGTTCGAGCACAGAAACTCCGCGTCCGGTACCTACATTGAACACCTCAACTTTGTCTTTCTGCTTGTCTTCCAGGATACGGTTCATGGCAATCACATGAGCCTTGGCCAGATCCACTACATAAATATAGTCGCGGATGCAGGAGCCGTCAGGAGTATCATAGTCATCACCGAACACGCTCAACTTTTCGCGGATGCCCATTGCAGTTTGGGTTAGATACGGAATCAGGTTCTGCGGCACGCCGTTAGGCAATTCGCCGATCAAAGCTGTAGGATGCGCACCGATCGGGTTAAAGTAACGAAGCATGATAGCATGGATCGGAGAACCCGAAGCAACCGTATCACGGATAATTTCTTCGTTAATCTGCTTCGTGTTGCCATAAGGAGATTCAGCTTTCTTGATCGGAGCATCTTCAGTTACAGGCAGCTTGTCGGGCTGGCCATAAACCGTGCATGAAGAAGAGAATATGATTCCCTTTACGTTGTGCTTGGGCATCAGCTCAAGTATATTAATCAAAGATACCAGGTTGTTGCGGTAATATAACAGCGGTTTCTGAACAGACTCGCCGACAGCTTTGCTGGCTGCAAAATGGATGATGCCCTGAATGCCCGGATATTTGGCGAAAACGTTGTCAAGCCCTTCATAATCCAGACAGTCAACTTTTTCAAAAGCCGGACGAATACCGGTAATCTGTTCGATACTGTCTACGACATCCGCACGCGAATTAGACAAGTTATCCACGATTACTACATCGTATCCGCTATTTTGCAGTTCAACTACAGTATGCGAACCGATATATCCAGTTCCGCCAGTTACAAGAATTCTTTTTTTCATGACCAAAGTTTTTTTTGTATATTGTGTATTATAATGAGTTTTTTATTTATGTTAGAGCAAATATAAGAAAAAGGATTGAGAAAACCGCCTGATTAATAAAAAAAGTGAGTTGAATATAGTTTATTTAAGTTTCAGACAGCGTTTCAATCCTCCCTCTGTTTCTCAGGCCATTCAGCCAAGCCCGAACAATACGGCAAGCCCCTTTGTCTACACCGGAGAACCCCATAAAGGCCATAGCCAGCAATCCCGCGGTTATCAATGCGATAGACATGCCTTGCATTCCTTTCGGTATGCTCACCAGACTGAGCTGCTCGCGGATACCGGCAAACACAATCAGTGCAAGAGCAAAGCCCAAGGCCGTGGAGAAAGCATAGACAACACCTGTAAGCAGATCAAAGTCCTTTTGAATGACCAGAATCGCCACGCCCAGGATGCAGCAGTTCGTAGTGATCAGCGGCAGAAAGACTCCCAAAGCCTGATACAGCGCAGGGGACACTTTCTTGAGAATAATCTCCACCATCTGCACCAGTGCGGCTATCACAAGAATAAAGGCTATAGTCTGCATATAAGCAAGTCCGAACGGATCGAGCACAAACTTCTGTATCACATACGTGACGATAGTCGACAGGGTAAGCACGAAAGCCACCGCCGCTCCCATTCCCATTGCCGTCTGCACTTTCTTCGATACGCCCAGAAACGGACAAATGCCAAGAAACTGCGACAGGACAATGTTGTTTACAAATATTGCGGTAATAAATATCAGTACGTATTCCATAATGCAACGTTTTTAAGTCAGGATTTTCTCAAACGGTTCACGATGGCTATCAGATAACCCAAAGCAATGAAAGCACCCGGAGCCAGCACAAAAATCAGCATTCCATAACTTTCGGGAACAATCGCCAGGCCGAACACTTTGCCCGTGCCGAGAAATTCACGCACGCTTCCAAGAAGAGTCAGAGCGACGGTAAAGCCCAGGCCTATGCCCAGCCCGTCGAAGAAAGAAGCCACCGGACCATTCTTGCAGGCAAAAGCTTCGGCACGTCCCAGCAGGATGCAGTTGACCACAATCAGGGGAATGAACAAGCCAAGCGTAGCATACAGTCCGGGCACATAGGCCTGCATCACCATCTGCAGTATCGTTACAAATGCGGCTATCACCACCACGAAAATAGGAATGCGGACCATATCCGGCACCAGATTCTTGATGGCAGATATCACCACATTCGAGCAGATAAGCACAAACATCGTGGCCAGTCCCATCCCCATGCCATTAAGAGCAGACGATGTGGTTCCCAGCGTAGGACACATACCCAGTAAAAGGACGAATGTAGGATTCTCCTTAATCATCCCATTGAGCAAGACTTTCAGATTATTCATGGCTGCCTCCTTTCTGTTCTGAAGTTATCGGATCATGGCCTTCCGACGGCTCGGCATACAAAGTCGCTCCGCTCGAAGCATCCGCTCCCTTGCCGGTTCCGGCACCGCCTTCCGACGGCTGCGTCGCTCCGCTCGAAGCGTCTGTATCTGCTTCCGTTTCTACAGGCTCCTCAACCTGGCCCGAAGCTCCGCTTGAGGCATCCACCTCTCCTTTCATATACACAGCGTATGCGTTGTTTACAGCCTGAAGAAAGGCACGCGAAGTAATGGTAGAAGCAGTTATGGCATCAACATCTCCGCCATCCTTTGTTACCTTGAGCGGAGATTCTCCCGGATTCTTCCCCGTGATGTCACCCTTTCCACCTTTCTTGAACCAGTCGGCAGCTTTCGATCCCAGCCCCGGAGTTTCCGAATGAGCCAGCAGCGAATAGTCGATGATGTTTCCTTCGGCATCAAACCCGACGAGCACCGTCAGGGCACCTCCGAAACCGCCGGCCGAGGCTTCTACCGCCGCACCGATAAAGTTTCCGTCTTTCGTAGCGCGGTATATCTTATACATTGTCCCTCCGACTTCCACCTCTTCAGGCGATTCGGCAGGGTTATTGTCAAAGCCTGGCACGACCAGAGCGATGGCATCGCTCAGTGCCTTGGCATTGGCCTGGGCAATAGGACCTGCGGTCACATTGTTGACCCAGCCCAGCAACGCCCCCGCGACCACAGAAAAACCGGTCAGCGACAGGAGCATGTTTTTCAGTGAGGAATCAAGCTTTTTCATTTTTTCACTACCTCCCCAAAACGTTTAGGTTTACAGAATGTATTGATCAGCGGAGTGAAAGCGTTCATGATAAAGATCGCGAACGACATTCCTTCCGGATAAGAGCCGAACAAACGGATAACCACGGTAAGAAAGCCGATGGCTATGCCATAGATTACCATCCCCTTACGGGTCATGGGAGAAGTCACATAGTCGGTTGCCATGAAGATGGCTCCCAGCATCAGTCCTCCGGTAAACAGATGAGCCCAGGGCGAGGCGTAAGTCGTCGGGTCAGCCAAATGCATCAGCCCCGTAAAGACAAACACCGTTGCCAGGATCGACACCGGAATGTGCCAGGTGATAATCTTCTTCCAAAGCATATAGGCCAGGCCCAGCAGCAGGGCAAGCGCGCTTATCTCGCCGATGCATCCCGGATTGTTTCCCAAGAACAGATCCAAGCTGTCCGGCAGCTGGGCCAACGCGCCGGCATTGCCATGAACCGCCTGCTTCATCAGCGAAAGCGGAGTGGCTGCCGTTTCGGCGTCGGTATAGCTGGCAAGCTGGCCGGGCACAGGCCACGACGTCATCTGCACGGGGAACGAAATAAGCAGAAAGATACGTCCCGCCAGAGCCGGATTGAAAGGATTGCAGCCCAGTCCGCCGAACGTCATCTTGGCTATGCCGATAGCCACCAAAGCACCGACAACAATAATCCACAAAGGGATGTTTGAAGGAAGATTGAATGCCAGCAGGATTCCTGTCACCGCAGCCGACCCGTCCATTATCGTGGTCCGCTCACGCTTCAGAATGAACTTGGTTATTGCCCACTCAAAGAATATGCACGCCATGACTGATGTCAGCGTAACGATTACAGCTCCCAGCCCGAACATATAGAATGACACCAGCAAGGCAGGCACCAAGGCTATGAGCACGCCGTACATATTTTTCTGTACGCTGTCGCCGCCATGCACGTGGGGAGATAAAGATACGATCAATTTATTTGCCATAAGATTCTTCTATTATTTTTTCGCATTGCGTGCGCGGATGATTCCGCCCACCTTTCCTTTTCCCAGCCGGATATAGTCGAGCATCGGACGGTGGGAAGGACAAGTAAACTGACACGACCCGCACTCGATGCACGACATTATCATTTCGTGTTCCACACGCTCCCAGTCGCCATGCGCCGAACACGTAGCCAGCAAATAAGGCTCCAGCCCCATCGGGCACGCGCTGACACACTTGGCGCACCGTATGCAAGGCTGCGGAGCCGTCCGTCCGGCCTCTTTCCGGTTCATTATCAAAACGCCCGAACTGCCCTTACATACAGGGACTTCAATTGTGGCAAGCGCCTTTCCCATCATCGGACCGCCTCCGATAACCTTTCCCGCATCTTCCGGAAGTCCGCCTGCCGCATCAATCAGCAGGCTCATCGGCGTGCCGAGCCGCGTCAGGAAGTTAGAAGGTTCGGCCAGCGATTTGCCGGTCACCGTCACAACACGTTCGATCAGCGGCTTGTTCTTCTGCACCGCTTCATACACGGCGAAAGCCGTACCCACATTCTGCACCACCGCCCCGACATTGACGGGAATTGCAGGAGGTGCAGGAACCTGCCGGCGGATGACGGCATCTATCAGCTGCTTCTCTCCTCCCTGAGGATACTTCACTTTCAAAGGGAACAACCTCTATGCCCGGATAGCCGGCCGCCTTTTCAGTCATAATCCGGATTGCGTCGGGCTTGTTGCCTTCAATCCCTATATAAGCCTTGTCCACTTTCACGGCCTTCATCAGGATGCTCACCCCTACCAGCACTTCGTCTGTCTTTTCGAGCATCAGCCGATGGTCGGCGGTGAGATACGGTTCGCATTCAACGCCATTGATTATCACATACTCTGCCTTGCATCCCGGAGGAGGAGTGAGCTTGACATGAGTCGGGAAGCATGCGCCGCCCATACCGACCACTCCCGCATTCTTTATCTTTGCAACGATTTCTTCAGCCGAAAGGCTGCATTCCCTGACCAGCGCAGAGCTTCGGTCGATGCCTTCCTCCCATTCGTCGCCTTCCACATCAATGACAATGGCAGGCTTGCGGTAACCGCTCGCGTCAACCACATTATCGATTCTGTTCACTTTTCCGGAAACCGACGAAAAGATTGCAGCCGAAACAAAGCCTCCCGCTTCGGCTATCTTCGTGCCTACCTTCACCGCATCGCCTTTCTTCACGACGGGCACAGCCGGAGCGCCGATGTGCTGCGACAGAGGAAAGACAGCCTGTCCGGGAAGCCCTGCCTCACGGATGGCCTTGCCTGCCGACAGCTTGTTTTCCGCCGGATGAACTCCGCCTATTCTAAATGTTCTCACAGTTATTCTTGTTTAAATTCTTGATTCAGTTTACTTGCGCTTTTTCTGCCTGGCCGGGCGCGTCTTCTGCCGCAGCCTTCGCTTTGCGCGGAGGGAAATTAACAGCAACAATCGCTCCCTGCGGACATTCCATCTCGCACTTGCGGCACGACTTGCACTTGGCCGGATCGATGTACGCCAGGTTGTTCTCCAGCGTAATGGCCTCAAAAGGACAAACCTTGACACATTTTCCGCAACCGATACAAGCCGCCGCACAAGCCTTTCTGGCTACAGCCCCTTTGTCTTTGTTGACACAACGGACATACACCCGCCGGCTGTTCTTCCCCTTCGGCCGAAGCTCGATGACGCTGCGCGGGCAAGCCTTGACACAGGCTCCGCAAGCGGTGCACTTCGCTTCGTCCACTTCGGGCAAGCCCGTTTCAGCGTTCATCCGGATGGCTCCGAACTGGCATGCCGCAACGCAATCGCCGCATCCCAAACAGCCGAACGTGCATCCGGTTTCCCCGCCGTAAGTCGAGCTGGCCACCGCACACGAGCGCACACCGTCATATACCGTCAGCCTGGGACGGTTGGCACATGTCCCGTTACACCTCACTACAGCCACCTTGGCTTCTGCGGCCACAGCTTCCAGTCCGAGGATAGCCGCAACCTTCTCCATTGTAGCCTGCCCTCCGACCGGACACAGTTTTCCCTCCAGCGAACCGGCCTTCACACAAGCTGAAGCGAATCCGGAACATCCCGGATAGCCGCATCCGCCACAATTGGCCTGCGGCAACACTTCAGCAACCTTGCCTATTCGAGGATCTTCATACACGGCAAACTTCTTGGAAGCCACATACAAGACGACCGCAGAAACCAGTCCTATAGCGCCCAATGAAATCACTGCCACCAAAATCAGATTCATAGATAGTTAGTTTATTAATTGATTATTGACTCTAAGGTAAAAACGAAAGTCCGCTTCAGACGGTTCCGGAAGAAATAAAGCCCTGCATAATAAGGCGCAAGCATCCCCAAAGCCACCAAAGCCGACAACGGCTCATTGCCTCCACTGAAATTCATGGCCGCAAACAGCGAAACAAGCATAACCAGAAAAGGACAGACAAAAGCCCATGCCACAGCCTTCAGTCCCAGCGACGACGCTCCTTCAATCATAACCTGCTGGCCTACACGACATTCCATCTGCTTGTCATTGATAACGTCGACCGACTTCTCTTTCGCATCGGCCGCGCTGCAATGCCCTCTCACGCCGCATGATCCGCACGCAGATGTCTGCACGATTCTTACCTTCAGGCAAGAGCCATTTATGTTTTCCACAATACCGAGATGTTTTATCTTGTCAGCCATTTTGCAAACCGTACATTACAATGCAGGAGCAAATGTAACATAAAAATTGTTTCGTTGGTAACGTTCACGGAGAAAATCGAATTAAAAACTGCTAAAACAAGCAGAACACGATGGACAATATGCCAAACAGCAGATTACTTAAATATGGAATCGGCAGAAATACAGGCCCCGCTTAATACGCCGGCAGGTCCAAGCAGAAACCGGACAAAAGCCAGACAGAATCTCTGCCTTTCCGGCGCAAAGCCGGTCCTTGCGCAAACGAAACTGGAAACCACAATGTGGAATGCAGAAACCACGATGCCGTTTATACAAACCACACCGCGGAATGCAGAAACCGCATTGCAAAACATATTGTCCAACAAGAAAAAACAAACAAAACACCATGGCAGCGAAGTATACGATGCAGGAGATGAAGAATCTCAGGAAAGAAGGAGAAACCTTGCTTTATCCGAAAATGGTCATGCAGGATTGCTGCGGAACCAACGAACTGGCCAGAATGATAGCCGGAGAAACCACGTTCAGCACGGAGAGATACGGGGAATCATCGGCCAGCTTGCCCAGAGAGAATGGCCAGAGAAATGGCTGGCGGACACGCGGTGAAACTCTAAGGAATCGGCACGTTCACCCCTCGCTGACTCTGAAAAAAGGCAAGGAAAGGGAAACGCCCGATGGAGAAGGGACACGAAGAAATGCGGAAAGCATCGAAATAAGGTCGGTAAACTTCAGGCCGGCAAAAGAACTGGTTCAAGAAACAAGCCTGCACTGCCGACTAGAACGGGCGCCGAAGAAGTCGAAGCTCCATGTTTCTGAATATACGCCCGAGCAACGGCTGGATATGGCAAAGCGGTTTCTCTCCGAACATGCCATGATGACCGTAAGCGACTATGCCAGACTGGTGGGGCTGAGCCGGACCACAGCCAGCAAGGAAGTGCGCGAATGGCTCGAAACAAACAGAAAAGACATCGAACCAAAGGGAAAGGCTCCCACCGGATTTATGTAAAGGCTCCCGGAGCAGAAGGAAAGCAGGCATAAAAAAGGGAGCGGCGGCATTCAAAAAGCCAGGCGCGGGGACACAGCGTTCATGCACAAAAGCTGAACACACGGTTCCCGGACCTGGCCTTTCAACTACGTCGCTCCCCTAAAAAGACTTGTACGGCTCTTCAGCGGAAAGACATTCAGTTCTGAAGTCCCGGATTGGCATCGATGGCGTCTTGGGGAATGCGCAGCGTATAGCGCGAGTCGTTCTCCTCCAGCACATACGATTTGCCGCCGATTTCCTTTTCAATCCTCGGGCGCGAAGTGCGTCGCAGGTCAAACCAATAATGGCCTTCGAAAGCGAGTTCACGCATGCGCTCGTCCAGTATTTCCTGAACCAGCTCCTCCTGGCCCATCGCTTCTGCCGCCTTCGCTTTCTCTTCATAGCCGGCCTGCGTGTAGCGGTTCTTCACCAGCTGGAGCAAGCGTTCGCGGGCTTCGGGCAACTTGCCAAGGCGCGCAGCCGCTTCAGCCGCATTCAGATAAAGCTCGCCGGTGCGGAAAGAGCATTTGTACTGCGATTTTCCTCCCCTCACCGAAATGTAATTGCCGTTATCGTTTTGCGAGAAGTACGTTGCCCGGCGGAGATCCTTCCCGTTTTCATACCGCTCCACAAAAGCAGGAGCCACCTTTATTGAAGGAGCATTCGATTCGCCGCAGATAATCTCGTAGGCGTTGATCATTTCGGCCGAATCAAATTCGCCGGGAAGCTTCGGCGTTTCTCCGCCCGAAGCGTTCAGGTCAACCAGGTCAGCCTTCACTTTCAGCACCTGTTCCGCAGTCTGATATGCTTTTTCCCATTCGCCCATATAAAGGTATACCCTCGATTCAAGAGCCTCGGCCGCCAGCGAAGAAAAGCGGTAAATATACTGGGTTTCCCATATATCCTTGCTCATCAGCGTCTTCGCGCGCGCTATGTCCGAAAGCACCGCATCATAGATTTCTTTCACCGTGACACGTCCGGGCGTTCCCTCCAGATCCATGTCCCACTTCAAGGGAACGGCCTTGCTTTCGGGTCCTCCCGCTTTCGTATAAGGCTCTCCGTAAAGATTGACCAGCAGGAAATGCATGTATCCGCGCATCATATAGGCTTCTCCCACCAGCTGGTTCACGTCTTCAGGGCTTCCGTCAGCAATTTCGTCCTGCTTGGAAATGATTGCATTCGCATAATAGATGTTGCTGTAATAATCCGACCAGCCGAACTGGCGGGTGCTTGCTCCCGGATTCACATCGTTCCAGATTTCGATATCCTGGTAGATATTGACATCATAACTGCTGCTGGCAGATACGAAAGCGGCATCAGTGCGCAGCTCACAAACGCCCCGGTCGCTCATTTTCTTGTCGTAAGCCGTGGCAAGCAGCGCACGGTAATCTTCGAGCGTGCTCGGAATGACCTTCCCTACCGGCTGTATATCAAGATAAGAGTCACAGGCAGGCAATGAAAACAGGCATCCGGCCAAGAATGCTGTCTGGTATAGTTTCTTCATCATAATGATCATACGTTAAAAGTTAAGATTCAAATTAAAAGTCACAGACTTCGGTATCGGTGTGGAATACAGGTTGCCCATCGATTCCGGATCCATATAATTGCTGTAGTCACTGCTGATGACAAACAGGTTGCGCGCCTCGATTGCAACGGTTGCGTCGCCGATGCGCAGCTTGTGAGTCCATTCGGAAGGAAGGCGGTAAGCCAGGCGCAGGTTCTGCAAGCGGGCGTAGTTCAGTTTCTTCACCCAGATATCCAGCGAATTATAGATGTCCCTTCTCGAATTGAACAGGTAATAGTCGGCCGGATTCGTTCTTTGTGTTGCCAGCGCAGGCAGCGTGCCGTTCGGATTTTCCGGCGTCCAGCGGTCGAGAATATCCCGGTTTACGTTGCGCCCCAGGTCAAAGTCTGTGATGGAATAGCTGGGAGAAGTGCGAACATGCGCCCCGAAGTTGAACGAGAAGTTGATGTTCAGCTCCCAGTTCTTGTACGACAATGTATTCAGGAATCCGCCCGTATACGGCGCGTCTGTCGTTCCTGCATAGGTATACATATCCCTCTGCTCTTCCACGGTAGCTCCAATGTTGTATGAAGCGTCACCCGCTCCGGTATCCGTCATCTTGAACATTTCTTCCACGGTCACGGCATTTCCCTGCTTGTCTTCCAGCAGAATCTGCCCGGTTTCCTTGTCGATTCCTTTCGTTTTCAAGGCAAAAATCGCTCCTACCGGATAGCCTTCCAGACTCGGCGTTGTCTGATCTTTCTCCGTAATCACTTTCAGCACCTCGTTCTGGTTGTATGCGAAGTTGAAGGTCGTGTACCATGAGAAGTCTTTCGTTGCAATGTTCCGTGTCTGCAGGTTCACTTCCACACCTTCGTTGCGCATACTTGCCCAGTTTATGGTCATGGTGCTGAACCCGTTTTCAAGAGGCAGCATTTTCGATCCGATCAGATCCGTTCCTTTCCGGTGATAATAGTCTACGCTCAGGTTGATCGCCTGGTTCAGCACAGAGAAGTCCAGCCCCACATTATACGTGGCGGTCTTTTCCCATCTCAGCTTGCTGTTCGGCGCACTGTTGATGGCAATGGACTGCTCGCTTCCAAATCCGGGCAGCAGACTCACATTGTCGTAAATGCCTACAAGGAAGGGCGACGTGTTCTTGTCGATGTTTCCCTGCAGACCGTATGAAAAGCGCAGGGCCAGATTGTCCAGCCATTTCGCTTCCTGCATGAAAGTTTCGTTGGAGATTCTCCACAGAGCACTGGCCGAATAGATGGGAAGGAAGCGATACTTCTTGTCCACCCCAAAGAGGTCAGAGCCATCCAGACGGACGCTGGCCCCCGAACGTATAACGGTTCATGAGCGTATACGAACCATTGGCGTAGAACGAAGCGAAAGCATTCTCCTGATAGCTTTTGCTTTTCAGCTTCCAGTCGTTTGCACGGCTCTCGTCGGGGAACACGATGTTCTGGAACGTCAACGTCTTCGGATCATAGCCATACCCGGTTGATGCCGTGTTCTCCAGCCAGTTCTTGCGGATTTCCGAACCGGCCATCACCTGCACGTCATGAATGTTTCCGAACGTATTCTTGTATTCTCCCTGAAGCTTCCAGGTAATCTGCGAAGTCGTGCTGGATGTATTCCGCAGCATTCCTCCTTCCGGTATGAGGTAGATGCGCGTCCCGTTCTTATAGTAAGTGTTGTTTTCACGCTGGTTGCGCATGTTGTATGTATTTTTGCCCACATACTCCTCTTTCGCAAGCTGGTCCCACTGAACGCCTACCTGCGACGACACCTTCCACTGGTCATTGAAGCGCAAGTCTACATTGAAGATCGAGTTGATGGCGGTAGTCACCGACTCGTTTCCGGTATTGGCCCGCTCCTCAAAGATATTGAATCCTTGCTTCTCGTCACGCTCGCTGCCCTCCAGCACATCGTAGTCGTACAGATAATTTCCTTCCTTGTCGAACGGCTGGAAATAAGGGCTGGCTATACGCGAATAATACACCGGATTGATCAGTCCGTACGTATCCGACACGAAAGAAGTGTTTTTCCGCCGGTTGGCAAACACCGAGATGCCCAGCCTCAAGATCTTGTTCACCTGATAGGAAGTCTTGCTGGTCAGATTGAAACGCTTCATGCTCACGCCCGGCACATTTCCGTTCTCTATGGTATATCCCAGCGAGTTATAATACGTCACCTTTTCGGTTCCGCCCGAAATGCTGAAGTTATATTCCTGCGTAACGGCATCACGGAAAAGGATGTCGTTCCAGTCTGTGTTTATTCCCCTCAGCCGGTTGATCGCCTCCTGCGTTTCAGGGCTCAGCGCGTCCCATCCCTGTTCGCGGTAGAGCGCAAGCTCGTCGTTCGCCTTCAGGATAGCGGCCACCTCGCCCTTTTCCCTGAATACGGGATATTCTATAATGTCCCACATCAGGAAAGGTTTTTCTTTCATAAGCTGCAGCTCCAGATTTACCTTTTCATCGGCATTCAGCAGATTCAATCGCGAAGTGTCGAGATTCGGCGTATAGGTCAGCTTGGTATTGAAGTTGACGACAGGCTTGCCGGTCCGTCCTCTCTTCGTCGTGATTATGATGACACCGTTTGCCGCACGCGCTCCATAAATGGCCGTAGCGGCTGCATCTTTCAAGATAGTGATGTTCTCGATGTCGTTCGGGCTCAAGCCGGCAACAGACGACTGGCCGATATTGACAATATCGTTGGCATTGTTCGCGTCCATGACCGGGATGTCCGTTCCTTCCAGCGGAATGCCGTCCAACACCCAAAGCGGGTCTTGAGTTCCGTTCAGCGAGGCCGTACCGCGGATACGTATGCGGGCCGGCGCTCCCGGAGCGCCCGAAACGCTGGTCACCGACACACCGGCAATCTGACCGGCCAATGCCTGGTCGATGCTTGTAGAAGCTCCCACCATCGACTCGGTCACTTCCACCTTTGAAATGGCTGCCGTCAGTTTGCGCCGTTCCAACTCCTGGTATCCCGTAACCACAACGTCTTCCAACATATGCGACATTGGCTGCAAGATTACCCGATAATCGTTTTTGCCTTCCTTCAGCTTTATATGCAGATCTTCAAATCCGATATACTTGAAACCTAATCCAGTCACCTTATCCGGCACAGACAGAGAAAACTTTCCGTCAATATCGGTTATAGTAGCTACAACCGTCCGGTTATCACCCACTCTCTTCAGCTCCTCTGCAGGCACATAAACAGATGCACCTACCAGCGGCTGGTCATCCTCACCGGAAATCACCACTCCGGTCACAATACGGTCGCCGGCATACGCCCTGGCGAACAAGTTGATCAGAAGGCATAATGAAATGCCAAAAAAGTTTTTTAGTCATAAATTTATCAAGCAGTTAAACAAAAAAATAATCAGTTGATACCCAACGCCGTATTGATGCGCAGAATCATATCCTCATAATGATAGCGCACCGCCATATCCGATGTTCCAAGGCGTTTCTGCAACAGTTTCCTGATGCGCAGCAATTCTCCGCGCTTCACCGATATCGCATCCGAAATCCGCGTAAGCTGGCTTCCGTAGAAATTAAGCACGCGGGGAGCACCCATCCGTTCATCGCTCTCTCCATTTGAACACTCTGCTTCACCGCAAGCAAACAGGCAGTGGCCTCCAGCCAGCTTCTTGTTGATTTTCACGGCCTCCGGTTCGGCGGCGGCAGTCATCAGGGCATCGAGGAAATTCTTCTGCAACGAACGTTCCATCACATCCGGATTTCCCCCTCTCTCAGTCACTCCAAACAAGCTTCTATGAAGTTCATCCATCATTTCAACCACGGTAAACGCATCCTTTCCGTTTTCATACTCGTTCTCAATCATACGCATCAGCCTGTTATTCCCCAGCAAGTCCCAAAGAATATATGCCTGGGCATTCTTCAGAATCTGTGCGGGCGCGTTTTCCTGCACTCCGTTCGGCGTGTCGCGAAGCAGGTAGGTATATTGCCCCACTTCCGTGTCAAAGAGCCATGCCGGATAAGTCAGCACCTGATCAATCAGAAAACGAAGCGCCTCTTTCTGACGGCTTTTCTCCACAAACGTATACGTCTTCACTCCGTCGCCTACCGTCGTGTTCTCGATATAAATGCCGCCTATATTGGCCAGCACATGATATAAATAATTGTTCCATTGGTTTATGACAGCATAATAAAGCCGGGAAGCATCCTCGTATGTCTGGCCCTTCTCTCCGGTAGTCGTCCATTTCAATATCTCCGGAACGATTCGTTTCAGGTTAGCGATTCCATACAAAGAAGAACGCACCGGATCATCCCCCAAGTCTTCATTCTGCGCACGGGGATCTACTGCATCCCTCACGTCCTGCGCTTCGCTGTATTTGTAGAGCTTGCCGGTATATTTGCTCAACAGGTCATACAAGAGGTCTTTTTCCTCTTCCGGAGAGTTCTTCCCGTACCAGCGGTAACCATACTCTATCGCAAACTTGTCATAAGGACCGATATGAGGCGAAAGCACCTTTACGCCATCTCCCGGCTGCGCCACATAATTGAAACGGGCGTAGTCCATGATGGAAGAAGATGTTGAGTTCATCCGCGAAGTGAATGTGGCAGACCGCAAAGAATCGGTCGGGAAGGCAGCCGACGCCATCATGTTATGACGCAGTCCCAAAGAGTGGCCCACTTCATGACAAGCCACAAAACGGATTGCGTCGCCCATCAGCGAGTCCGGCAACTGTACGTTTCTCGCTGCCGGACAAACGGCTCCTGTCTGCACCGTTATCCATTCGCGCACCATCGACAACACATTATGCCACCACATAATGTCAGCTTCAAGAATCTCTCCCGAACGCGGGTCCAGTATCGACGGTCCCATCGCATTCTTCTTTTCAGATGCCGCGTATGTCACCACAGAGTAGTTCACATCATCTGCGTCAATAGCAATGCTGTCTGACATCTCCCTGGCCTGAATCGCATTCTTGAATCCTGCCTGCTCAAAAGCAGCCTGCCACTCCTCGATTCCTTTCTTTATATAAGGACGCCACTGATAAGGCGTAGAATTGTCAATATAAAAAACAATCGGTCTGGCCGGCTCCACCAACTGGCCGGAAAGATAAGCCTCGCGGTCTTCCGGCTTCGGCTCCAGCCGCCAGCGAGTGATGAAATGCTTTTTGTCCGTTCCCTGCTGGCGGTCGCTGAAACTCAGCAGCGGATTTGTGAAATACCCCACCTTCTGATTGTCAAAACGTCCCTGCATCGGCACATCCGGCAATAACAGCAACGACGAACTTACCTCAACCGTCACATAAACACTGGTTGTCCCCTCGGTCACCTTGGTTGTCAGTTCGGATGTGGCGACCACATTGTTCGCAAACGACTTGATCGACAAGATCCGCGAAAGATTCTTGATGGCAGAAGTTCCCAGATTAATATTGGTAAACACATTGTTGATGCTGGTTTCCGTGCCGTCGTAAATATCATTCACCTTAATGACCACCGCTGTAGAATCTTCATTGATAGCTTCAACCTTAAAGCCCGCAATCAGCGGAGAAATAAAATTGTCTTTCACAGACTGGCTGATCGCATCTTCGGGAGAAACAAGAGGAAGCGGACGGCGCTGACGAAACATGAGCTTGTTGTCCGCCTTATTCCACTCGATACTTACCATTTGATTTTCATAGTTTACTCCGCGGTTCACACCCGCCTCATTCAACTCAGAAGGCACACGCTGCAATTTGTTCACCACCAGCATTTCTTTTCCGAGCAAGGAAACCGGGACTTCAAAATAATAGTCATTCCCTTTCTGGTACACCGAAAACATTCCTTTTGAAACCTTGCTGCCTTTCACAAGATCCTCGTAGGGAGATGCCTTCTGTACCTGTTCCGTCGACTCCTTCTTTTTCTTCTTAAACCACCTCAACTGACCGGCTGCAACTGTGGAAGGAAATGCAAATCCTTCCGCCATGCCAACGACCAGCGTTAAAATTACTACCTTACAAACTCTCATATCTTTAGTTTTATTAAAAAGTCCACAAAAATATAACATAGGAAGCAGACAATTTTCATTGTGAACAACAACAAAGAAATATTAATATATTTTACGAAAATACAATTTATACCCAAACAGGCGGCAGAATGTTTAAAAAAGGGAAACAGCATCCTCATGCTGAGCTAATTCCACCGAAGTTCTCCACGAAAAGAAAAGCCGGAGCGCTACTCTTCCAAAAGAGCAGAGGCACAACACTCTACCCGCAATTCCTCACAGCACACCGCTGCCCATAAAGACAGCAACCTCAATGCTGCAATGATTGTGCGCATCCTGAATTATCTGCATTGATTCAAAGCCAACAAGATTCCGTACCAGACATTGAAAAACAAGAAACCCGCCGGCAGAGTTAAATACGCATTCATTTAACTCCACCAACGGGCAACCCTGTATTTTATGCCTTTTACGCTTAAGAAGCGTTTCACGCACTTTTTTATCAAACGACTAATCCAGCTTCAGCACCGCCAAGAACGCCTTTTGAGGCACCTCCACCGTACCGATCTGCTTCATGCGCTTCTTTCCGCGCTTCTGCTTTTCGAGCAACTTGCGCTTGCGGCTTACGTCGCCTCCGTAACATTTGGCCGTCACGTCCTTACGCACAGCCTTGATGGTTTCGCGGGCAATGATTTTCGAGCCGATGGCCGCCTGAATGGCAATGTCAAACTGCTGGCGCGGTATCAGTTCTTTCAGTTTTTCACACATCTTGCGTCCCAAATCATAGGCATTGTCAAAATGAGTAAGCGTAGAAAGCGCATCTACCGATTCGCCGTTGAGCAGGATATCGAGCTTGACCAGCTTCGACGGACGGAAACCAGCCTGATGATAGTCGAATGAGGCGTATCCCTTTGAGATGCTTTTCAGCTTGTCGTAGAAGTCAATGACAATTTCTCCCAGCGGCATCTTATAGTGCAGTTCCACACGGTTGCCCGAAATATAGTCCTGACGGACCAGTTCGCCGCGTTTGCCCAGACACAGCGTCATGATAGGCCCGATGTAGTCGGTAGTCGTGATGATGGAAGCGTCGATATAAGGTTCCTCGATACGGTCTATCAATGTCGGGTCAGGCATTCCGCCCGGATTATGCACCTCCTGCACGCCGCCCTGCTTGTCATACACCATATACGACACGTTCGGCACGGTAGTAATGACACTCATGTCGAATTCACGGTCAAGACGCTCCTGAATGATCTCCATATGAAGCAGTCCCAAAAAGCCGCAGCGGAAACCGAATCCCAAAGCCAAGGACGATTCCGGCTGGAAAGTCAATGAAGCATCGTTCAACTGGAGTTTCTCAAGCGAAGCCCGAAGATTCTCGTAATCATCCGCCTCTATCGGATAAAGACCGGCAAACACCATCGGCTTCACCTCTTCAAATCCGGCGATTGCTTCCGCACACGGACGGTCGACGTGCGTAATCGTATCGCCCACCTTCACTTCCCTCGAGCTTTTGATACCCGAAATGATATAACCTACGTCCGCCCGTACGCAGCTCCTGACGGGGAACCATGTCCATCTTCAGCACGCCGATTTCGTCCGCATCGTATTCCTTGCCCGTATTGAAGAACTTCACATGGTCGCCCGTGCGGATGACTCCGTTTTCTACCTTAAAATATGCGATGATTCCGCGGAACGAATTGAAGACCGAATCAAAGATCAATGCCTGTAACGGAGTATTCTCGTCCCCCGTCGGACAAGGGATGCGTTCCACAACAGCTTTCAATATGTCTTCCACCCCCATTCCTGTCTTTCCGGAAGCACGGATAATGTCTTCCCTCTTGCAGCCCAGCAAGTCGATGATTTCGTCCTCCACCTCATCGGGCATCGCACTGTCCATGTCACACTTGTTCATCACCGGAATGATTTCCAGATCGTGCTCAAGTGCCATATAAAGATTCGAGATGGTCTGAGCCTGCACACCCTGCGAAGCATCAACCACAAGCAATGCGCCTTCACAGGCCGCTATCGAGCGGGAAACCTCATACGAAAAGTCCACATGCCCCGGAGTATCGATCAGATTCAGAATGTACTTTTCACCGTTGTACATGTATTCCATCTGGATGGCATGACTTTTGATTGTGATGCCTCGCTCGCGCTCCAGATCCATGTCGTCGAGCATCTGACCTTCGGTTATCTTAATCGTTTTCGTGTACTCCAGCAAACGGTCGGCCAACGTCGACTTGCCATGATCAATATGGGCAATAATGCAAAAATTCCTTATATTCTTCATATATAGTATAGCAACATTCTAA
>VOFC01000433.1_pt1 | contig 30000 bp, 38 predicted proteins | sample 5384161 | NCBI WGS metagenome assembly VOFC01 (sample SAMN12384722, study PRJNA508395) | human gut metagenome | isolation source: healthy gut B | host: Homo sapiens
ATCCAGACGAGGAGAAGATTACTTATTCTTATAACCTCGGTGGTCAGCTTGAGAAGGTGCATGGCTATAAATCTTACGGCTACGACTATGTGAGCAGGATTGGCTACGACAAGTTTGAGCAGCGCACATACTTGAAATATTGCAATGGTGCTGAGACCTTCTACACCTACGCCCCTCAGCGTCGCAGATTGCAGAATCTGACAGTGAATAGTGCAGACAATACCATCATGGACAATGCCTATACTTACGATGCTGTCAGCAATGTGCTCAGTGTGACAAATGGTGCGTCAGTGCCACAGAGTGGCAAGGCTGGCGGACAGATGGCGCATAACCATACATACGATGCCCTCTATCGTCTTGTCAGTGCAACTGGCACTTACACAGGTGCGGACAACAAGACGGCAAGCTACACTCTTTGCAATGGGCTATGATAACATGCACCGTATTACATCGAAGCGTCAAATTCTCACGCAGAACAACTTGCAGTTCAACGGTACATTGAATGTAGGTTATGACCTTACCTATACGTACGGGCACAGACACTGGCAAGAAGTTCCAACTTGCAAATGTCAAGGATGTGAACTACCGCACGGAAGAAACGCCTTCCGAGAGCGAGAATGTGAACAACAACCACGCTTATGAGTATGATGCCAACGGCAATCTCATATATGTCAACACAAGCCGGACAAAGAAGGACGGCATTGCTGATGAGAAAGCCGCAGAGCGCAAGCTGAAGTGGGACGAGGAGAACAGACTCCTTGCTTCTGATGATAACGGCTTCGTAACCAACTATTGGTATGATGCAGATGGAGAGCGCACGGTGAAGACATCGGGTGAGAGTGATCAAGTTTATGTGAACTCTGAATTTGCAGGCGGTCGCACGAACACAGCAAAGTTCTCATTGTATGTGTCTCCTTATCTCGTAGCCAACCAAGGCGGACGCTACACCAAGCACATCTATATCGGTAGCCAGCGTGTAGTCAGCAAGATTGGAGACTTTGACTCTTATGGTTCAGACCAACGCCGCATTCAGTATGCAGGTAGCGAGACTGATGGTCTTGCTGTTGATTATAAAGTTAAATATGCCGGGCAGTTGCAGGCTATCAAGGATAATTATGCTACCTTTGCAGTGCCGTACAATGGTGAGGACAACAATGACAATGTGGACGGCAAGGGCTTCTGCTGCAATGACGGCAGCTTGGAGGCTGCGCAGGCACGTGCTCTGGCAGCAAATATTGCCAAGGCAAAGGCTATCAATGGGAACTTCAAGGAGAATGACGACTATGAGAAGATGCAATTCTACTACCACCCAGACCACTTGGGTAGCAGTAATTACATCACCAATCTTGACGGCGAGGTCGTGCAGCGCATCGAGAATGTGCCTTTCGGCGAGGTATTCATCGAGGAACGCAACAATGTATGGAACACGCCTTATCTTTTTCAATGCGAAGGAATTCGATGAAGAGACGGGATTGTATTACTATGGGGCGAGATCTATGAACCGAGGGTTTCCTTGTGGATAAGTGTGGATCCTTTGGTTGAACTGTATAGAAATATTTCACCATATGCATATGTAGCTAATAATCCCATAGTCTATACGGATCCTGATGGTCGGAAAATAGATCCAGAGAGCCAAAAAGAATGGAATGATCAGAAACACCATATTGTTGATAAACGTGATAAACTACAAGCCAAAATAAATAAGTTAAATACAGAAGCAATAAAAAAAAGGCTGGAATGCCGAAAAACTTGCTAAAAAGATTGGGAATAAGCAAGAAAGGGTTAGTGGTTTAAATACAGTTATCTCTAATTTAGCAGTATTAGAAGAAAGTGCACAAACATATAGCTTAAATTCTGGTGCTACTAATAATAAATTGTCTTATGATGCAACCACTGGAAACATAGTAATCAGTTACAGTGGTACAGCATTATTTGCACATGAAGCGACACACGCAGGGCAATTTGAAATCGGTGATATTGCTTTTTGCCTCAAATGGTTCGTCACTAGCACAAGATGTATATGATGAAGTAGCAAGTTATAAAGCACAATGGGCTTATAATCCTTCAAGTGTCGGTGGTTTGTCATCTACAAATCAAATAACAGCAAGTTGGGTGCAAGGAATCAAAGACCCAACTTTGGGTGATCAGCCATATAAGCCTGGAGGTTCTGCTAATACAGGGATAAGTTCTGTTAATGTCAACTCAACGAGGGATGAGCTAATTAGAGCATATCCTCATCAAGAATCAACTTTTTACGACAATATCCCGCAAACTCCACGCTAAAGAGTATGATACCAACAATGTATACAAAACATTCAAAATAGAAATCCTATTTTTTACAAGAATTGTCCTTTCCATAGGTAGCAGCAAGATGAACTGTAACCTACGGAGAGGACAACTCAACTGAAATTAGCAATATGTCATAAGAAGAAATGAAAAAAGATTATTATAATATTGATTTTTATGTATTCTTGTTCAACAATAAAAAAGAAATACCTATTACTAATATTACTGATATAGTTGGAGATTATGAAGCGTGCATTATAGGACATCACAAAACGAAGGTCAATTATATGTTAAAGATTATGCCTGATAGCTTCTGTTTAAATATCTTGGGGCAAGATTATGATATCATATGTACAGGTAGATTGATAAACAAAAAAAAGACTTCTTGTTATTGAAATGTAGAGAAGAGAAAGATATTGATGTATTATTATCAAATGGGTATTCAAATAAAAGAGAATATATTGTTAAAATCCTAAATAGAAAGAAAATAAAATTAGATGAAGTTATTTTGAAACGGAAATAAGCCCTAATGGATCAGTATTATAGTAGAGTTTGTGGCTATAAACTAAGTTTTGAGCCATGGAACGACAAGTTCGATCAGCGCACCTACCTGAAGTACTGCAACGGTGCCGAGACATTCTACAGCTACGACCCGCAGCGCCGCAGGTTGCAGAACCTCGTGGTCAATGCCAAGGCTGGCACCATCATAGACAATGCCTATACCTACGACGCGGTGAGCAACGTGCTCAGCGTGAAGAACGGTGCGTCAGTTCCACAGAGTGGAAAGGCTGGCGGACAGATGGCTCATGCCTATACATACGATGCACTCTACCGTCTTGTCAGTGCAACAGGTACTTATACTGGTGCTGACAACAAGACCGCAAGCTACACTCTTGCGATGGGTTACGACAATATGCACCGTATCACATCGAAGCGTCAAATCCTTACACAGAACAATGTGCAGTTTGATGGTTCATTGAACGCTGGCTATGACCTTACTTATACATATGGCACAGATGCAGGCAAGAAGTTCCAGCTTGCTAACGTGAAGGATGTGAACTACCGCACAGAGGAGACGCCTTCAGAGAGCGAGAATGTGAACAACAGCCATGCCTATGAGTATGATGCCAATGGTAATCTTGTATATGTCAATACAAGCCGCACAAAGAAGGACGGTATTGCTGACGAGAAAGCCGCAGAGCGTAAGCTCAAGTGGGACGAGGAGAACCGTCTTCTTGCTTCTTATGACAATGGCTTTGTAACCAATTATTGGTACGATGCTGATGGTGAGCGCACGGTGAAGACTTCTGGCGAAAGTGACCAGGTGTATGTAAACTCCGAGTTTGCTGGAGGTCGCACGAACACCGCCAAGTTCTCATTGTATGTATCTCCTTACCTCGTAGCCAACCAAGGCGGACGCTATACCAAGCACATCTATATTGGTAGTCAGCGTGTCGTTTCCAAGATTGGTGACTTCGACTCTTACGGATCAGACCCACGCCGCATCCAGTATGCAGGTAGCGAGACTGATGGCTTGTCTGTTGATTATAAGGTTAAATATACTCAGCAGTTGTAGGCTATCAAGGATAATTATGCAACCTTTGCAGTGCCGTACAATGGCGAGGACAACAACGACTATGTCGATGGTAAGGGCTTCTGCTGCAATGACGGCAGCTTGGAGGCTGCTCAGACACGAGCTTTAGCGAGAGCTGCAAAGAATAACTTCCAAGAAGGCGATACATACGAGAAGATGCAGTTCTACTACCACCCTGACCATTTGGGTAGCAGTAGTTACATCACCAACCTTGAAGGCGAGGTGGTGCAACACATTGAGTATGTTCCTTTCGGTGAGGTTTTCGTTGAGGAGCGCAACAACATTTGGAATACACCTTATCTTTTCAATGCGAAGGAATTCGATGAGGAGACGGGATTGTATTACTATGGAGCGAGATACTATGACCCAAGAGTAAGTTTATGGATAAGTACAGACCCAAAAAGCCACAGATGCAGCAGATTGGACACCATATAGATTTGGTTTCAATAACCCAATTAGATATACCGACCCGGACGGTCGTTGGGAATGGGACGCAGCAGGAAATCTCAAAGCCCAGAAAGGCGACAATTCATACTCATTAGCAAAGTTTTTTGGAACAAGTCAAAAGAATGCAATGACTATACTTAATAGAGGAGGAGTTACATCAAACGACAAAGGTGTTTTAAACCTTAAAGCAGGGCAGGTATTGTCCAAAAAATGATTTGTGGGTAGGATTTAAGTCGAAAAGCGGAGCTGTTGTGAATAATAGCAAAGAAGCTGTATCACATTATTATAAAGGGAAAGGAGCATCCGCTGATGTTGGCGATCAATCTACAATAGAATTATTGTCGTCAAAAAGTTTCAAGAAAAGCATGCTAAAATAACAAGTGAAAATGTTGCTTCAGAGGGCTATTTTTCTGTTGATTTAACAAAATCAACCTTCCATATAGGAAGGACAAATGTGGATTATCGTATAAGCGGTAATGGTAAATCAAGTTCTGTAACCTATATTTTATTTTTTGAGGGATGGTTTTGGGATCCTGATTTTATTGACGAAAACACATTGGACAAAATTCCAGTTATAAGAGATTGGACAAAAACGAAGCCTGATGGACCTGGACCAAATTTAGAAAGGGGAGGTACACCATACCATTATAAAACAAGGGAAAGAACATACTTTTTTTAAACCTGTTGAAGACAAAAAATAATTTGATAGATTTATCCATTGGCTGGCAGCCGAAAGCTGCCAGCCTAAACTCTACAATTTTTAACGGACTATTTTATGAAAGATGTAATGAAATTTAGCGGGTTTGGAGTATTGTTTTCTTGTACTTGTTTTATTGTATCTTAGATACGATAAAACTGGGTATTATTATGGAGTGGAGTGTAGTTTTTGTAATAAAAATATGCCATATGGATTAACACCAAAAATCAATTTTTGATTATCCTCAGAGCTTTTTGTTTACTTGATGAAGACGGCTTTGAGTTAGTGGGTATTGGTTTTAGATACAAACAAAGCAGTTTTAGAATAAAGAATTTTTTGGGTTATGCTTATAATGATACTTCTGTATTACTGAAATGTACTGACAGTTTGAATAACATAAAATATTTAGTATCGTATGAAACAGGTTATAATAGAAACAAAGGACATCCTGACATATCATTTAAAGATATAGACAACGATGAATACAATAAGATTAAAGACAATTACCAATGTATTGAAATTGATGAGGAGAAAGCAAATACAATACGATTTATTAAGTTTTTTGTACATAGTTGGAATCTCGCTATTACTTTTTTTATTATCGTTAGGAAACTATTAAGGTTTACGTGAATTATCCAATTGAGGAGATTCTGTTAAGAGTGTATCAAAAAAAATATTTGAAAAACTTACAATTTGTAATTTATATAGAGGAGAGTGTAAAATAAACTGTGTCAGGCTATAATAATTATAGTTTAACACAGTTTATTTGCGTTTTACCCTTTTCTCTTTTTTTAGAATGTAGTTTTTCCTAACCACTTTTTTAGGTTCGTTGCCAAACGAGTCTATAAAAAAATACTGTTGTCCTCCATCACCTTATAGAATATATTGTCCCCACTGCAGGATGCACAAGCATCAAGATGTTGCCATCAAGCACTTGGAAAGTGCCTTTTAACCTTTCCTGCTCGTTCTGCAGTATTTAACGTCGTTCTTTAGATAAAACATAAAATAAAGACGTATGAAAGTGTCAACAAAACAAGGCTATAAACCGCCTTAAAGTAAAATCAAAAAAAAAGAATATAGGAAACACTATGAAACAATAGAATTCATATACGAAACCAAATAAGACATGTTTCTTGCCAAGTCATATTGCGACATAGGTAATTAATAAAGTTCATCCAGCACAGTGGTCCATGATGGGAGCCTTTCCATTCTTGTCCAATCCGCTCTTTTTGAGGTAGAGCAACACCTTGAATTTTTCGATTTTCATAACGCTTACTTTTTAATTGTGCAAAATTAATCATTTTGTAAGCGTTCATTGATATGCAAAACATTGAGAATAAGTGCAATAAAATCCATTAATACACAAAGTTGCCTTTCCGCATAGTTACCTGTTTTGCATAGGTAACAAAGGCTCACGATTTGGTAACTGAACTACTTCAATATTCCTCACTCGCTTGCTTTATGCCGACTTGGCAACTTTGTGCAAATTTACTCATTCCCAACCGTTTATGTTACAACCTCTCTTATTCGCTTTCGGGTGCTTCAGAGCCTTATGTTAACAAAACGAACTATGGGAGTTATACCACCCTCTGTTTGGGAAAAAAACAACATAAAGAAGACGAAGAATCTTCGATTCTTGATAGCGAATTCTTGCAAGGCGACATAGGTGTGGAAGGAAATATTGCTCCGCAACGGACGATGAAAAAAGAAACAATGACAAAAATAACCGAAAGCGATGGTTTAATTTCTTTTTTTCAGACGACGAACAAGAAAAAGATGACTTCTAAGTAAGAACAACTGTATTGGCTTTTTTCAATACTTTCGGGAAACAGCGGCAAAACCTGTTTCCCCGTCATTTTTCGCCCTTGCTCTTTCTGCCGGAGGGTATCCAAAACAAAAAGACAGGAGAAAAATGATGACGATTACATTACATTCCTCTTTCAATTCCCGAATTGCGGCAAAACACCCTGTCAAGCATTTCGTCATAATAAAACGTGGTGGTGTTGTAACCGGTCCTCAGACTGTCCCCAAGGTTTATGTCGGACACGTATTCCATGTTCCTATAAACTATATAAGCCTTGGGATGGTGCGAGCGACCGGATTTTTTGGTATAACTTCGTTATGTTGCAAACAATGGTGTCTTGTGTTTTAGTGATATGCGTTTCTCTGATACACAGCAGGCACGTATATGCCGCAAAAAAGCCCGAGAGCGACATTTATCAAAACTATGCAGATTTTGTTCTTCTTCGTCATCCTTGTTTTTTCTGTTGTTTGCGTTTGGCAATCTCTCCAGATGTGAACATTTTCAAAAGTCCGGCTGCCCCGGGGGCTTTTTAAGGAAAAAGAATTCTTGGAATTGTGTTTGTTGCCTCCGGCAAAATTAGCCACAAGTTTTGTATGGTGCATGAAGCGCATTTGCAAATAATTACAACCAATGATATGCTACTAAAATGCATAAATCCCGAGTTTTTGTATGCCGAAAAAACGCTTTTGTAAGTTGCTGTGTTTCAGGTATCCCGAAAAGCGAAAAATACAAGGCACTTATTTTTAAAATAAGTGCCTTGTATTTTAAAAATATATGGCTTGTATTTTTTCACAACAAGGCTTATGTTTTTTGCGGCGTGCAGATGCGGCTTCACGGATAACGGTTATGTGTGTGTTTTTTCAGCTTGCGAAATACGGCGTAAGCGTAGTGGAATGCTGTTTTAGCTTTCTTATGATTTTATTAAGCCGCGTATATTTATTATCTTTGCAATGTCTAAATTCGGGCGCAAGAAACTATTTTGAAACGAACGTACATTCGCACAATGAAACATATACGAAATTTCTGCATCATAGCACACATTGACCATGGTAAATCAACTTTGGCGGACAGACTGCTTGAACGCACAAAGACCATCAAGATAACCGAGGGGCAGATGCTTGATGATATGGATTTGGAACGTGAACGCGGCATAACAATCAAGAGCCATGCCATACAAATGAAGTATGAACACGGCGGTGAAGTGTTTACGCTTAATCTTATAGATACCCGGGACACGTTGACTTTTCGTATGAGGTAAGCCGTTCCCATTTCGGCGTGCGAGGGTGCACTATTGGTTGTGGATGCAACGCAAGGCGTTCAGGCACAAACCATTTCCAATCTTTATATGGCTATTGAAAATGATCTCGAAATCATTCCGGTAATCAACAAATGCGATATGGCAAACGCCATGCCCGATAAGGTGGAAGACGAAATAGTGGATTTGATAGGTTGCAGGCGTGAAGATATAATCCGTGCCTCGGCTCGCACCGGAATGGGTATAGACGAAATTCTGAATGCAATAGTTGAGCGCGTGCCTGCACCCGTCGGCGATGAAAACGCACCGCTTCAGGCTTTGATTTTCGACTCGGTGTTCAACAGCTTCAGGGGCATCATTGCTTACTTTAAGATTGTGAACGGTTCCATAAGCCAGGGCGACCACGTGGTGTTTGTCAACACAAAGCAGGACTACGTTGCCGACGAAGTGGGAGTGCTCGAAATGAGTCTTTCGCCAAAGAAAACTCTCCACTGTGGCGATGTGGGCTACATTGTGAGCGGTATAAAAACTGCCACAGAGGTTAAGGTGGGCGACACAATAACCAAGGTCGACAATCCGTGCGACAAGGCAATAGAGGATTTGAGGAAGTAAAGCCAATGGTCTTTGCCGGCGTTTACCCGATATCACCTGAGGATTTCGAAAACCTGCGTTCTTCGCTCGAGAAGCTGCAACTCAACGACGCTTCGCTCACATTCTCTGCCGAAAGTTCCGTAGCACTCGGATTTGGTTTCCGGTGCGGGTTCTTGGGACTGTTGCACATGGAAATTGTTCAAGAGAGGCTTGACCGCGAATTCAATATGGATGTCATAACCACGGTACCTAATGTGTCGTATATGGTTTACGATCATCACGGCGAGGCAAAAGAGGTTCACAATCCGGCAAGCATGCCCGACGTTTCGGATATAGATCATGTGGAGGAGCCATACATTCGTGCAACAATCATTACCGACACGGCGTACATAGGACCTATTATGACTTTGTGCCTGTCCAAGCGCGGGGAACTCGTAAGCCAGAATTTTATAGCGGGAAACCGTGTGGAAATAAACTTTGATATGCCCTTGGGAGAGATAGTCATTGATTTCTATGACAAGCTTAAGAGCATTTCAAAGGGTTATGCTTCATTCGATTACCATGGTATTGGTTTCCGTCCTTCAAAACTTGTGAAACTTGACATACTTCTCAACGGACAACCCGTGGATGCGCTTTTCCACTCTCACACATGCCGACAATGCTGTGAGCTTCGGACGCAGAATGTGTGAGAAATTGAAAGATTTGTTACCGAGGCAGCAGTTCGATATAGCCATACAGGCGGCAATAGGTGCTAAGATCATTGCCCGCGAAACCGTGAAGCAGGTGCGCAAAGACGTTACAGCCAAATGCTACGGCGGAGATATTTCGCGTAAACGCAAATTGCTGGAGAAACAAAAGAAGGGCAAGAAGCGCATGAAGCAGGTCGGCAACGTGCAGGTGCCTCAGAAAGCTTTTTTTCTTGCGGTGCTTAAACTTGATTGAAACAAACAACACATATATAATATTTAATATGTACAGAACAAAAACATGCGGAGAATTGCGCCTGAGCGATGCCGGAAAAGTTGTAACGCTTGCCGGCTGGGTGCAGCGCATTAGAAAAATGGGCGTGTTGACTTTCGTTGACCTCAGAGACCGATACGGAATAACACAGCTTGTATTTAATGAGAACGAAAACAAGGAACTTTTTGACAAAGCTAATTCTCTTGGCAGGGAATATGTGATTCAAGCCACGGGAAAGGTGAATGAGCGCAGTTCAAAGAATGAAAAAATAGACACAGGTGAGATAGAAATTATCGTTAGTGAGCTTAATGTTCTGAACGAAAGCCTTGTTCCGCCGTTTACAATTGAAGAAAACACCGACGGAGGTGATGATTTGCGTATGAAATACCGCTATCTCGATTTGCGACGCGCCAATGTTCGCCGCAATCTTGAGTTGCGCCACAAGATGTGCATTGCAATACGTCAGTTTCTCGATTCCAAGGGATTTCTTGAGATAGAAACCCGGTGCTTGTGGGTTCCACTCCCGAGGGAGCAAGAGATTTTGTTGTTCCTTCGCGTATGAATCCCGGACAATTCTATGCTTTGCCGCAAAGTCCTCAGACTTTGAAACAACTTCTTATGGTTGCGGGCATGGACAGATACTTCCAAATTGTAAAATGTTTCCGCGATGAAGATTTAAGAGCCGACCGCCAGCCCGAGTTCACGCAGATTGACTGCGAAATGAGCTTTGTGGAGCAGGACGATATTATATCCATGTTTGAGGAAATGGCTAAATATCTGTTCAAGAACGTTCGCAATTACGATCTTGGCAGTGAACCTTTCCTGCGATTGCCTTGGATTGATGCCATGCGCCGTTTTGGCAGCGACAAACCCGATATGCGTTTCGGAATGGAGTTCGTGGAATTGGCAGACACTTTGAAAGATACGGGCGAATTTGCCGTGTTCAATTCCGCTGAATATATTGGCGGCATTTGTGCAAAGGGCTGCGCCACATATACTCGCAAAGCAACTCGACCAGCTGACCGACTTTGTAAAGAGTCCGCAGATAGGTGCGAAGGGTTTGGTCTATGCCAAGGTTAACGCTGACGGTAGTGTGAAGAGTTCTGTGGATAAGTTTTATTCGCAGGAGGTTCTTGAGAATCTCAAAAACAAAATGCAGGCGGAACCGGGTGATTTGTTGTTGATAATGAGTGGTGATGATGCCATGAAGACACGCAAGCAGCTTGGTGTTCTTCGCCTTGAAATGGCTGACAGATTGGGCTTGCGCGACAAGAACAAGTTTGCTCTTCTGTGGGTAGTGGACTTCCCGATGTTTGAGTGGAGCGATGAAGAAAATCGTTTGCTTGCCATGCACCATCCTTTCACTATGCCGAAGCCCGAAGATATACCCATGCTTGACACAACTCCCGAAAAGGTATGTGCCAATGCCTACGACATGGTATGCAACGGCGTTGAAGTGGGCGGAGGTTCCATACGTATTCACGACAGTAAGCTTCAGGCAAAAATATTCAAGACTCTCGGTTTTACTCCCGAGCGTGCGCAGCAACAGTTTGGCTTCCTAATGAATGCCTTTAAGTATGGCGCGCCTCCTCACGGAGGACTTGCTTACGGTCTTGACCGTTGGGTTTCGCTCTTTGCGGGACTTGACAGCATACGCGACTGCATAGCTTTCCCCAAGAACAATTCCGGTCGCGACGTGATGCTCGATGCTCCTGCCGAACTCGATGCTTCGCAGCTTGAAGAACTGAAAATCAGTGTGGTAAAAGAAGAAAAAGTAATTCTTTGAAGCATATAAACAAGTCCGTACAGTAAACGTTACTGTACGGACTTGTTGTTTTTATGAATGACGTGTAAGTAATCGAAATATGCAGGCATTCATGTCTGTGGTTTTTGAATATTGGGAGGAGAATATGCGATTATTTATGCGTTTTGTAAGTTGTTGTTTATCAAGGGTCTGAAAACGCGAAAATACAAGGCATATATTTTGAAATAAGTGCCTTGTATTTTAAAATATATGGCTTGTATTTTTTTACAAGATGCCTTATGTTTTTTTGCGTGTCCGCATTTGGTTGTATATGCAAAACGAAAGCGTGTGCGGATGTGCCGAAAAAAACTTTAAGAAGCGGGTAATTCATTTGTTTCTTTCCTACCGGACGACAGAAGAATGAGACCTGCGAATGTAAGTGCGCCGTTCAGCAGCAAAAGTTCATATCCGAATTGATATGCCCACAGCTTTTGCGCCGTGATGTTTGCAATGTAGCATAACACGGGTGCCGCAAAGGCTATGTAAGGTACGTATTTGTCGTTTGGTTTGCGGCGTGTGAGCAGTCCGAAAGCAAACAGCCCGAGCAGCGGACCGTATGTGTAAGAAGCCATTACGTACACGGCATCAATGACACTTGTGGAGTTCAGAGCTTTGAAGGCAAGGATGAAGAGGATGAACACAAGTGTAACTCCTATGTGGATTTTGCGGCGCACCGCATCGGCTTTGTGTGCAGAAAGATTGTTTCGCTCCACTCCCAAAATATCAATGCAGAAACTTGTGGTGAGAGCTGTGAGTGCGGAGTCGGCACTTGAGAAAGCGGCTGCTATAATTCCTATTATAAACATCACCGGCACGAGCGTGCCTAACTGTCCGCCCGAAGCGAGCATGGGCAAAAGGTCATCGGTATGTTGCGGAGGAGTTATGGAATTTTGGGCGCAGTAACCGTAAAGCAGTACCCCGAGCGAAAGAAACAGCAGATTCATTGGCAGAAATGCCAATCCGCAGGTGGTCATGTCCTTTTGGGCATCGCGGAGATTCTTGCACGACAGATTTTTTTGCATCATGTCTTGATCAAGCCCCGTCATAACTATCACAATGAAGATTCCGGCAATGAACTCTTTCCAGAAAAACTGTCCGCTTTTCCAATCGTCAAATACAAAGATTCGTCCGTAAGGGCTTTCGCTTATAAAGTGAACCGCACTATTAAGGTTCAGGTGCATGGCTCCCGATACGGTTATCCATATAGTAGCCACTGCCGCTATGAGAGCCAGTGTTTGCAACGCATCGGTCCACACGAGCGTTTTCACACCGCTTTTTCGCGTGTAAGCCCAGGTTAGAAGGAGGGTAACAACGGCTGTGGCTTCGAAAGGAATGCCAAAGTGGGCGAACACAAACTTCTGGAGCACGAGACAGGCCATGAACATACGCGCTGCAGCCCCGCAAAGTTTGCTGATAAGGAAGAAAGAAGCTCCGGTCTTGTGGCTGGCACTGCCGAAACGCCTGCTGAGATAATCGTAGATGCTTGTGAGCCTCAACTTATAGTAAACCGGCAGCAGAACAAAGGCTACCAAAAAGATAACCGGGCACAAAAGCCGAGACACATTTGAAGATAGGACATGTTGGCGTCCCTTACCATTCCCGGCACACTTACTACCGAAACTCCGGAAATGGATGCCTATCATTCCGAACGCCACGAGCCACCAGGGGCTTTGTCTGTTGCCACGGAAAAAAGGCGTTGTTGTCGTTGCTTCGCGATGTGAGGCGGGAAATAAGTAACAGCAGACCGAAATATGCGGTCATTATCAGAATTACGGTGTATGCGCTCATGAAATGATAGGAGATATATTGCAAAATTACATAAAATCCCGCACACGTCATGGGAAAACTTTCCGTTTGCGTAGTGCGGGATTTTAATTATTTGACGGTATTGTCTTTGTCTTGTTGTTTCTTTCGGCGGCGACGTTCCTGTTCCATTGCTTCTGTTACCACAGGTTTGTCCTTGAAACGGTCTGTGTAGAAAGTATAATCGGGAATGGAGTGTTTGTAGTCGGGGTCGGTGAACAGGGGACTTGTTATAATATGGTCGGCAGTGCTTCGGTTGCAGCAAAACACAATGTTTTCCACTCCGGCAAGGCGTGTCAGGGCTTTAATGTCGGTATCGTGCGGTTGCACAGTCAGAGGGTCTGTAAAAAGAACAGATAGTCAATTTGCCCTTCCACTATTCGTGAGCCCATTTGCTGATCTCCACCGAGCGGTCCGCTCTTTAATATTGTGAAATCCCAGTCAACGTCGGGATGTTTTGCCTTGAGAGCTTCGAGAATCAGGGTTCCCGTTGTTCCGGTGCAGTAGAACCTATGCCCTTTAAGGCGTTCCGAGTTCCAAAGAACCCACTCTATGAGGTCTTTCTTCTTTTGCATCGTGTGCCACAAGCCCTATGCGGCGGATTACGGTTGTCTTTTCCATAATAATGTTTGTTTGGGTTTTGTTCTTTACCTGCAATATTAGCAATAAAAAACGAAAATCTAAGTCAGGAAGGCATGTGCGGTTAAAATAAAAGCGGCGCAGTTTTAATGTAACTGTGCCGCTTTTGCTTTTGTGGCTAATGTTTGCCACGTTCACTTGACCTTTATGATTATGGTTATGCTTACTTCGGGGTAATAAGAGTCTTCATCGTATTTAATCATGTATATGCGATTAGTTTTCTTGTTACTCGTGGTTATTATAGTTGTAATTTCCCCGTTAGAGCGGGTTGTCGTGGTCGTTTTGTTGAGTTTGGCTTCTTTCTTGAAGGCGTTGATAAATTTTTTGCTGTTTATACTGCCGGTTTCAAGCTTTTTCACGACCTTTTCAATCGCTTTTGTTTTGGGATTTCGCTGTACAATTGATGTGAAGTCGGCATTTCCTGTTGTGGAAAGCTCGTCCACCAGTTTGTCAATGCTGTTTTGTGCCGTGGCAAATAGCGGAAAGAACAGCATTATTAAGAGACATATTGTTTTTTCCGGGCATCTGTTTTTAGTTTATAAGTTTTTCTATTTGCTTTTTCATATCAGGGTCGCTTACATTTCTCAGAATGTCTTGCTCTGTTCCCTCCACGGTTTGCAGGTTAGCCACTTTGTGTTCGAGTTTAGAGGCATCGTCCAAAGTAGCTTTGATAGAGTCTTTCATTTCTCTGAGATTGTCAATGCGTTGTCCGTCAACTATCATATAGCTTCCCTCGTAGAGTTTGGCAAGAGCGTTTTCTTCGCTAATGTCGCAGACTGTGCGTATGCCGAATACAATAGCTGCAATTGCAGCTGTACTTACCGCCGCACGAAGCCAGGTGAATTTTATGCGCACCGGGCGTTTGGCGGGAATGCAGGGGACAAAGGCGTTGTCGGCTGCCGCAAAATCGCGAAACATTTCGGTGTATTCCTCAAATTCTGCGGGAATGTTGTCTTTTTGAAAGAATTCGTACAGCCTGCGTTCCCTCTTCAAGGGTGGTTTTCTCCCTCGAAATACCGGTCAATCAGCTTTTGTATTTCTTCTTTTCTCATTTGTCCTTTTTTATGTATTGTTTTCTTATTGCCAGTCTGGCTCTGCTTATGATTTGTCTTATGGTTGCTTCTTTTATTCCTGTGAGTTTGGAGATGTCTTTATAGTCCATTCCTTCAACAAGTCGCAGCCGTATCAGTGTTTGTTGCATATCGGGCAGAGTGTCTATTATGTTCATCACTCTGAGATAGCGTTCGTGGTTATCGTTGTCGGGCGGCGAACCTATGTCAACCTGTTCTATGTTTACTGTTGGCTTTTGGCGGCGCAAATTGTCGATTGCAAGATTTCTCAGAATCACATTTGCTATGCCGTTTATGGGTTCGCGCAGATTTTCTTTCATTTCCCACAGTCGCAGGAGAGTGTCTTGAACCATATCCTCGGCTTTTTTCGTTGTCGGGGGAAGTATTGTCTTGCCGTGGCTAACAGTTCGCGGCGAAGCGCAGATAGGTTTTTCTTGAAGTTTTCTCCTGTCATCGGGAAAATCGGAAGCTATCAGAGATTGTTCAAATCCCGTGTGCTTGTTTTTGCCATGCCACTGTTTTCAATGTGGGTCTTGTCGGCGGTACCGGTATATATGATTTTCGAAGCTCCGGAGTTGTCTGAATAAAGTTCCTCGCAGTTCACGTTTATGTCCATCTTGCTTGCGCCGCTGTTGTCAATATCAAGTCGTTTGCCTTTGAAGGCGAGTAGGGTTTTTACTGCACCTGAGTTATCAACGGACAAGCGGTCAGCTTCAACATCCATCTTTACTTTTGCTGCGCCACTGATATCAAATTTTGCCTCGGTGCTTTGCAATTTTCCTATATGGCATTGTACTGCGCCTGAAATCTCGCAATTGAAGTCCTTGGATTTAATGCTTTCTGCAGTAAAACCGCATACTCCGCTCATTTCAAAGGAATCGAGATTGGGAGCTTTGATGTAAATGTTCAAGTGTTCTTTATTGCCGTTTATGTTTTTGGCGTCTTTATATCCTATTATCAGTGTATTGTCTTTTACGTGGATTTTTATATTGTCTACGAGGCATGGAGTTCCTTCTGCCTTTATTTCGTATGAATTGCTTTGCGTGAAATGTATGCTTGCCAAGCCGGAAACAGACAGTTTGTTGAAGCCTTTCAAATTGTATGTCTTTTTGCGGTTTCTTCATTGCCGTTGTTTTGTCGGAATTACTGATTTCTTCCAAATCATCAATATCAATATCATCGGCGAGACTTGAAAGATTTTCAAGTTTTCAAGATTTTCAAGTTTTTTCAAGACTTTTAAGTTTCGACAATCCGTTGTTTTTTTTTTGAGCCGGCACATCCTGTGTTCAACAAAAATGCAAATCCTAAAATGAGGCTTGCTGTTAATAAATTCTTTTTCATGATTATCTTAATTTTTGATTGTTTACTGTTATTACGCAGTGCATGGTGTTTTGTTACAAGAATGTGATGATTTTATTTTTGTGCTTTTTTTCGACGGATTTTCGGTATGAAAAACGCCGGAAAAAGGATATTGATTTTCAGAGTCTTATAAAGAGCAAAAATACAAGGCACTTATTTTTAAAAAATATGTGCCTTGTATTTTAAAAATATATGGCTTGTATTTTTTACAACATGCCTTATGTTTTTTCGGGCATGCGTTCGGCATCAAAAAATGTGGCATTATTTTGTTTCCTTGTGCGCATGTCTACGGTCGTATTGCAGATATAATCCCGCCAAAATTGTACCCGAAATGGAGTGCCATGCACAACTTATGGCGCACGGCAGTACTGCCAGTGGTTGGGATGCAAAGAAATTTGAAGCAAGCACTGTGGCAAGTCCCGCATTCTGCATTCCCACTTCTATACTTATGGTGCGCTTTTTGGCGGTGTTGAATCTTGCAAGTTTTCCGGCAAACCATCCCAAGAGATAGCCGAGACTGTTGTGGCATAGAACCACAGCGAATGTCCAGACAAACAGGATGAGTCCGCGCGAAACGAGGTCGTCGTGAACCGTGGATATGACTCCGCCCACAATCATTGCCAGACAGAGCACGCTGACTCCCGGCATGAGTTTTTGGAGAGTGGGGAAGTAACTGCGTTTGCTGTAAAAGTAATTGAGCGTGCAGCCTATGGCAACGGGAAAGATGGTTACGATGAGAATGTTTAGGAACATTCCCACGATGTCAACCGCAACAATTTGTCCGGCAGTCAGCTTCATGAGAAAGGGAGTCATAAAGGGGGCAAGCAAAGTGGAAGCGCAGGTCATGCCTACGGAAAAAGCCACGTCGCCATGGCACAAATACGACATAATGTTGCTCGACACTCCGCCCGGACAGCACCCCACGAGCAATATGCCTATGGCTATGGGCGGGTAGAGGTGAAAGACATGGACAAGAATGTATGCCACACCTGGCATAATGATGAATTGTGCTGCCGCACCAATGAAAATGTCTAAAGGACGGCGTGCCAAAATGCGGAAGTCCTCGGTGGTGAGCGTGAGACCCATTGTGAGCATTATAACTCCCAATATCACGGTTTGCGTATTGCCTCTTACCCAATCGAAAGTGTGAGGAAGAAAAAATGTGAAGATTGCTATTCCGATGATAAAGAATGATGTGTAGCCGGCAAGCCATCGGCTTATTGCCAAAAATACTTTTTATCATGACCCTAAGTTTTGTTTTTGATATTATAATTAAGCTGTGAAGCAGCAAGTGCTCCACAGCTTTTGTTGTTGACTGATAGTTTCGTTTATTTCGAGGGTTCGGGCAGCTGAAGTTTCTCTATTCCGCCCGTAACAGGGTTCAGAAACACCTGAGTTTCCATTTTCTTGTTGAAAAGCTCCGCCCGAGATGTTCCACATTGCCAAACTGTCCCATGGGATATGTACCCGAGGCAAAAAGACTTTATCGAAATTGAAAATCTTAACCTCCACTTCGGACGGAACATTATAACGAACGTCCATAACTTCTTTCTTTTTTCTTGTCCGTAACCGCAGGAGTCGGAACTGTATGTTTGTCCTTTATGCTAATATAAATGGGTTCGCCAGCAAGATTGTCCGCATTGACCGCGCCAAGCTTCTTTGAAAAACGAAAGAGTACTTCCTCTTTGTCCTCGGTAGGGATATAAACAAAATCAAATGAGCGTGTTTCTGTAGTTTCCGTGCCTTTGAACAACTGTAGTAAGGCTCGTTCCTGTGTATTCAGGTTGTCAATCATAAGTTTCAGCTGTTCGCCGTCCTTAGGCATGTTGTCGGCTTCGCCTTTAGCAAGAGCCGAGCGCGACTCGCGTATGTCGTAGATTTCTGCAGCCGTAAGTTCCGCCTGTTTTGAGATGCTGCTTGCCGTAAGAATCTCCTGTGTCATATAATCCCGGGGATTCAAATTATTGTTCACAATGACAGGTTTCGGCATTTCGGGAATTGCTTCGGGAGCCGTGGCTTGTGCGTTTATCGACATCAGTATTCCTGATTTCGTAAGCCCTGCAAGCGGCGCGGAAGTCTTCTGAGCCAGTTTTATAGAGAACACTTTGCTTTCGTCGGGGAACGCCTTCGGTGAAAATCTTTACGTCATCAATTTTCCATGTAGTGGCTGCGTCTTTGGGAATATTGCCTAATCGCAGGTAACGTTCGGAGTATTGTCTGAAATCTCCGGGAGTATATTTGACGCAGGTGGCGGTTATTCTGATTCTTAATCCTGTTCGCGGAAGATAATAGGTAATTCCTTCCGGCGTTATGCCCGGAGTGTATGGCGTAACCTCGGTTTGAGCTGAAACACCTGCACTTGTGAGAGCCAACAGGCAGGAAAATATGAATGATTTGTTCATTTCTATGTTCGTTTGTTTCTACAATTTTGTACAAGTTCAGAGATCGGACGAAAAATCCGGCAATTCGTGCAGCCTCTTAAAGGCTTTGGGAATGTAGTTCACTATGTCGGAGGCAATAACTCCCTCTTCGTCCAAATCGTTAGCGGCTAAATCTCCTGCAAGTCCGTGAAGATAAACTCCGAGACGGCACGCATCTTCTTGCGAATAGCCTTGCGCAAGGAAAGAAAGCAACATGCCCGTCAGTACGTCCCCGCTTCCTGCCGTTGCCATGCCTGCATTTCCCGACGTATTTATATATGTGTGTCCTTCCGGGGTATTTATGAATGTATAATGACCTTTCAGGATAATATATAACTGATAGTGCATTGCCATTTCGCGAGCTTCCATGAGCATTTTGAAACAATCGTTCTCGGTTTCGGTGAGCCGTGCAAATTCTCCGGGATGTGGTGTTAAAATAGTCTTTCGCGGAATTTGTGCAATCCAACCTTTGTGTTCGGAAAGTATGTTAAGTCCATCGGCATCTATGACAAGCGGAGCCTGACAATTGCGGATTTGCTCAATAAAAGCATTTGCCGTGTCATGAAAATTGCCTAATCCCGGACCGATAGCCACTGCTTCGAAAGGCACTGTGCTTTCGGCGTGAGAGAAATAGCGTGTTCCGCTGTCAATAGAGAGTACAGCTTCGGGCACAGTCTGTTGCAGTATGTCTTTATTGCATCCCGGTACGTGGATTGTCAGTTTTCCTATTCCGCTTCTCAGACATGCTTTTTCCTGCGAGCACAGATGCTCCCGCCATTCCGTAAGAACCGGCAATCAGCAAGCCGTGTCCGAAAGTTCCTTTGTGGGAAAAGGGATTGCGAACCTTGAATTGTGGAAGTCCGTCTCCGTTGCTTATGGTGGTGAAAGGGGTATTGGTCTTTTCTTTATACTCTTGGTTGAGATTAATAGGCACTCTTACAATTTCTCCTGCGTAAGGAGCGGTGTCGGCAAGGAAAAAAGCGAGTTTGGGAAGCTCTACGGTGAGAGTTAAATCGGCTCGCACAATGTTTTGTCGCACGTTGAAAGAATTGTCTTCGCACATTAATCCCGAAGGAACGTCAATGGAAATAACGTAAGCGGGTTGGGAATTAATGAATCTCACAAGTCCTGCAAAACCTCCGTTAAGCGGTTTGTTTAGTCCCGTTCCAAACAGACCGTCAATAACTATATCGTTTTCCGAAAGTTTTATCGGGTCGAATTGTTTGGTTATCTCTGTAATTTTTACATTCTTGTTTTTGTTGAGTTTTGCCGCAAATTCTTCGCAGTCCGGGCTTGTTTTGCTGCCTATATTAAAGAAATATGCTTCTACTTTCATTCCTGCATCTCCAAGATAGTCTGCAATGGACAGTGCATCTCCTCCATTGTTTCCCGGACCTGCAAAAACAATTACGCGGCGGTCTAAGCTGAAGCGTTGCAGTATTACTTTGCTCATGGCAAGGGATGCCCGTTGCATGAGAACGCGAGAAGTTGTCGACTCGCTCTTTATTGTATATGCGTCAAGCTCACGTAGCTGTTTTGAAGTAAAGATTTTCATAAATGCAAATATAGTAAGATTCCGTGATATTCAGACTGTTTTTTGCACTATAAGTAAGTGGTTGCGAGATAAAGAAATCGGGCGTTGCATACTGCTTTCACTTGTTTTGCAAAAGGCAGCATGCAAACGCCCGGAATATTATGACAAATGCGCGGAGGCTTAGAATTGATTGTTTGCCAACTTTATTTCCATTAATGAAACGTGTTCGTTGCGATAGCGTGCGTTGGGATTCTTCTCGCCATTGCGAAGTAGCGGAACACTTTCGTTCTTGGCGAACTGAATGGCTTTTTGCGGACAGTTTTGTATGCATGCAAAACAGAAATCACAGTCTCCTCCGGTTTCCACTCCCTGCGACAAAAGTTTGTAATTTCCATGAGGACAAACCGATACACAGACTCCGCAACCGATGCAGGCGTTGGTTATGGTAAAGTAATCCTCACTTTTCAGAATGAAGCCGGTATCGGGATTAACTCCCGACCTTTCCAGAAATCCCTGATGCTGTTCGCGCTCTTCCTGCGAGACAGGTTCGTGCCAATGTTTCTTTTCGGCAATCCCGGCGCTTATTTCTTCAAGTTTTTCAGGGATGTGTTTGTCAATCAGTACCTGTTCGTTCATGTCGAAATTGGGCAGCCAGTTGTCAACCATTTTTATTGTGTTGATATAGTCGAACTTTGTTCCGGCTTTTCGGGACACATCGTCCCATATTTCCACAGCACTGCATTTTCTGTTGCCATATGTGAGAACGGCGAACCTGTAATCGGCTTTCAGTTGTGCTTTTTGGATGAAACGGCGAACCATATTTGGGGGCATGTGTCCGTATATGGGGTATACCAGACCTATCTCATCGGTTTCGAACTTGAATTTCTTGTGCTTCATGAGCTGTGGAATGATTAGCAACTCGGCATCTTTGCCGCCTAATTGTCGTGCCACATAAAGACAGTTGCCTGTTCCTGTGAAATAAAAGATGATTCGTTTTGTTTTTTTCATGTTGCATGAGGTAAGCGAAAGTAATTCTGACGAAGCAATCGTGCTGCCAAATACTGCTGCTCCGATGCGTTTCAATGCTTCTCTGCGACTGATTTTGTTTTTGTACTCATATTATGTTCGAAAATCAATGCTTGTATTTATGTGTTGCAAAGATAGGATATGCTTCGCAAGATGTTCTGACAAGAACTTCGGATGAAATTACACATATTTCGGTTTTTGATTTCCTGATACAAATTTCGGGTCTTAGGGATGCCGGAAAATAAAAAAATGAGCATTTGAAAAAAGCACTGAAAGTCAATCAATTATTCCTGTGTAAGAAATGTTAAAAAATACAAGGCACTTATTTTAAAAAATAAGTGCCTTGTATTTTAAAAAATATATGGCTTGTATTTTTTACAACATGCCTTGTTTTTATTTTACCGTGGAAACAGAAATGTTTCCCGACTTGTTTGCCACAAGTTTTACCCTTTTCAAACTGTGGTTTGTATGGTCGAAAATGATATTCGGATTATATGCCCTGCCGTTTACTCTTATTTCAAAATGGCAGTGCTCCGTTGTGGCTCTGCCGGTTCTGCCTGTAAGAGCAATCGCTTGCCCTGCCTTTACCCAATCGCCCACTTTTGCAAAGTTTTTGGAGTTATGTGAGTAAAGAGTTTCCAAACCTGATGCGTGCCTTATCACAATTACATTGCCGTATCCGCTGTAGCTTTTGGAGAATCTCACTTTCCCTGCAAAAGCTGCCACAATTGTGTCATTGGCTTTGGTTTTCAAATCCACTCCGCTGTGTCTGCGTTTTCCTCCATAGGGACTTATTAGTTTTGCATCGGGTAGGGGATAGCTCCAATCTTTGTCGCCGTATTCGGCAAGATTGATGGTAATGGAGTTTGTATTGTCAAACAATCCCGGAGTTTTGACACTGACATTTCTTTGTTCGCTTGCCGAAATTTCGCGATCAAGGTCAATCACTGCATTCTCGTCTTCGTCTACTTCCTCGTCCTGGGCATCGCTTATTTCAACGGCTACGCTCTTTCCCTTGTCGGTGAAAGCAAACACATGCTTGTGAAGTTTGTGCGATTTAACGGACAGCAGCGTTTGCGGATTTATGTTGCAACCGTTTACCATAATTTCGAAAGAAAGTTTAGCCTCTTCGCCACTTCCTCCGACTATAGCTATTGTCTGACCGGCTTTAACGCGGTCGCCGACTTTACCATGTTTTGGGCGTTGTTGCCATATACGGTTTCCAAACCATTGGAATGTCTTATGACAATAACATTTCCGTGGCTCGGCAAATTGCGTGAAAGTCTCACAATTCCGTCAAACATGGCTTTAACAGCATCGCCTTTTTTTGTTTTTATGTTAAGTCCTCTCGATGAAACTTCGCATTTGCCTACGGGAAGCGGAAAAGAATACTCATTTTCTTTAAGTGAAGAAAAATCAACGGTGAAAGATTTGGATTTTGAGAAAAGTCCCGGCGTGGAAATGTTTATCTGTTGCTTTTCTGCCGGTGAGAAATCGTGATTTTGCTCCGTGCTCGAAGTAAAAAGCAGCATCAACAGAAATATAGGTAAGAAATATATTAAGTTTCTTGTTTTCATGCTTTTTGTTTGATTAGTATTCCTGAAAATATTCTGCCGGAATTGATTCCCTGTCTGCGTGCCGAGAAATAGTCCGCGTTATTATTATATGTACATATGCCGGAAGTTCGAATGTTTTCGGCACATATTCCTGCACTTTCGAGTTGCATGACATTGGCTTTCCATAAATCTATGTGCCATTTGCCGTTTATGCGCGTGGAAATGCTTGGCATGTCAAAACCTGTGCTCTGAAAACTTTCATAAACCTCGTCTCCTACTTCGAAAGCCTCACGCGAAATTGATGGACCTATGATTGCGCGACAACTTTCGGCATTTACTCCCTGATTTTTCTTTAATTCTTCTACCGCTTTGAGAGTTATTCTTTTCAATGTGCCTCGCCAACCTGCATGTATGGCTGCAATTGTCTGCGGATTGCTGAAGTAGAGAAGAACAGGAACGCAATCGGCGGTGGAAACTCCTATGCAAATTCCTTTTTCTTGCGTTGCAATATAATCGAAACCCTCGAGCTTTTCCTTTGCGTTCACTTTCCGGCAATCCGAGAAACTCTTTGTCTATTACCACACCGCGTGTTTGGTGAATCTGATGAGGAAAAACGAGCGCAGATTCTTCAATGCCGAGCTCTCTGCACAGGGCTGTTTTATTTTTGATATGGCTTCGGGCGAATCGCCACAGAAAAGATTTATGTTAAATTCCTTGTAATTACCATTACCATAGCCTCCGTGGCGCGTAGAACTGAAAGCTATCGCATTGGGAGAGATGTCGTAATAGTGAAGCGTGGGAATTTTCATTTTATATCAATCGGTGTATTCGTCTTCTGCCTCGTCGGAAATATCTTCTGCCAAATCCACGGAATCTTCCGCCTCTTCAAGCCCCGCAAGTTGCGAAGCTTCGCGACGACGATGTACAAGATGCTCCGTTTGAACGGCTTCCAATTTGTTACTCTCACTGTTGAGCTCTTCCCAAAGGATGTCTTTAAGAACATCCATGCCTTTTGTGAGCCACAGAAGAGATATAAACCACCGGAACATCAAGATTGACGTGAGGCTTTATAAGTTCTATGGTCTCGTTGTCCACTGTATCGCATTTTGTAATGGCTACCACACGGTGCTTGTCAAGCATTTGCGGATTGAACTGGCTCAATTCGTTTAGCAGAATGCCATATTCTTTGTTTATGTCGTCGCAATCAATGGGAATAAGGAACAAAAAGCAGAGAATTCCGCTCTATATGGCGAAGGAATCGCAATCCCAAACCTTTTCCTTGGCTTGCTCCTTCGATTATTCCCGGTATGTCCGCCATTACAAACGATTTGTCGTCGCGATAGTTCACTATTCCCAAGCTTGGCTCAAGTGTTGTGAACGGATAGTTTGCTATTTTCGGTCGTGCAGCCGACAGTGTGGAAATAAGAGTTGACTTTCCTGCGTTTGGAAAGCCTACCAATCCTACATCGGCAAGGAGTTTCAGCTCAAGAATCACATTTCTTTCCTGCGCAGGCTCTCCCGGTTGCGCGAATCTTGGAGTTTGGCGTGTGGCAGTGCGGAATTGCCAATTTCCCAAGCCTCCGCGTCCGCCTTTCAGCAGTAAAACAACTTGCCCGTCTTCGGTTACGTCCATAAGATATTCCCCCGTGTCGGCATCATAAGCCACAGTTCCGCACGGCACATCTATGTAGCAGTCCTCGCCGTCCTTTCCATGAGAGCAATCTTTGGAACCGTTTCCGCCATTCCCTGCAAAAACGTGGCGTTTATAGCGAAGATGAATAAGAGTCCAAAGGTTGCGGTTGCCGCGAAGGTAAATGTTTCCTCCGCGTCCGCCATCGCCGCCATCGGGACCGCCTTTGGGCTGATACTTTGCCCTGTGAAGGTGAACGGAACCTGCTCCGCCTTTTCCGGAACGGCAATATATTTTGGCGTAGTCTATGAAATTGCTTTCGGGCATTCTGTTGTTTTTTGTGCTTGAAAGTTTTTTTGTGCTTAAAGGCTTAGAGTTTGTCGATTACCTCGCTTATTTTTGCGAATATATCGTCAACGCTTCCCACACCTTCTATGTGATAGTGTTTGTTACAGTTGTTGTACCAATCGATAAGCGGAGAAGTCTGGCTTTTGTAAACATCGAGACGCTTGCTTATGGTTTTTTCGTTGTCGTCGCTTCTTCCGGAAACTTTTCCGCGCATTATGAGGCGTTTCATAAGTTCTTCGTCGGGCACGCTAAGCTCTATCATGGCTTTTACTTCGGTGTTGCGTTTTGCCAACATCTTGTCGAGGGCTTCGGCTTGGGCAACTGTGCGTGGGAAACCGTCGAATATTACTCCGTCGCAGGGCAACATTTTGTCGAATACCGAAGCAAGTATGTCGGTCATGAGAGAATCGGGCAGCAGCTTGCCGTCTTTTATGTAGCTGTCGGCTGTCTTTCCGAGTTCTGTGCCGTTTTTTTATTTCGTTGCGCAAAACATCGCCTGTCGAAATATGTTTGAAACCGTATTTTGCCACAATCTTATCACTTTGCGTTCCCTTTCCAGAACCGGGTGCGCCGAAAATCACAATATTTTTCATCTTTGAAATCTTATTTTTCTTGTTATTTTATTCTTCCACTATATATATGTCTGACAGATTACGCCCTTCTTGATTGTAATCCATGCCATAGCCTACGATAAAGTCGTTGGCTTTCATTTTGAATCCCACGTATTTTATTTCCACTTTCTCTTTCAGTCTCTCGGGTTTTACAACGAGCGATGCAACACTCACCGAAGCGGGGGCATCTTTTCTTTATGTCTTCAATGAAAGAGTGCATGGTGCAACCGGTTTCCACTATGTCTTCTGAGAATCACCACGTCGCGCCCTTTCAAGTCAACGTCAAGACCGAGAATGTTGTTCACTTTGCCCGTTGACTTTGTTCCGCTATACGAGGAAAGTCTCACAAAGCGAATTTCACACGGTTCGCCTATGGCACGCAATACGTCTGCGGCAAACATGAAAGCACCGTTGAGCATACATATAAATAAAGGCTTGCGTCCGGTCATGTCGCGTTTTATGTCTTTTTGCCATGCGTTCCACTTGGGCATTGATTTCCGATGCGCCGTACAGGAGTTTGAATTTTTGTCGCTGACTGCTATAGTTACGTTGTTCATTTTTTAGAGACGTTTTTGCTGTTTTTGAAGCGAAATCATGCAAAGGTAGTGAATTTTGCAGAACCTGCATCCCGATGTTGTGTTATAATATGTAATAGAATCCTGCAGACTGAACCGATACGTGGTTTTCGCAGTTGCAAGATGTCAAATTTTAGGTTTGTTTGGGCGGACGGAAAAAACACATGGCTTGTCGTGAAAAATACAAGCCATATATTTTAAAATATGTGCCTTATATTTTGAAATAAGTGCCTTGTATTTTTGGCTGTGATAAGTCTTTGATGCACAGTGTCTTATAAAATTTGTTTTGAAAGAAGGTAAGCCTTTGATTTTGTGCGAGTTCTGTGAAAATACAGAGACGCACGGTTGCTACTGTCCGATTCCTATGAAAACGATCGCGGTTTTATTGCCTTTCCGACCAGTACACGCCGGCAATTATAAGCACCATGCCTATAATCATTACCCATGTAACAGGTTCGCCAAGCACCACTGCTGACACCGAAGCCGCTATGAGAGGTTGTAGATAGAGATAGTTTGACGACGCAACGGATCCGATGTTGCCGATAACCAGGTTCCATGCAAGGAAGCATGCGCACGAAGCAATTATTCCGAGAAAGGCAAGGTTTACAATGACTGTGGGGTGGGAGAAAACTCCCAAGGAAATTGTGGGAGGGAAGAAGAGGAAGTATATAATTATAGAAAGCAGTCCGTAGGCAAATACTTTTCGCGTTATGAATATTGCCGAATAGTGAGCATAGGCATGCTTTGTGAGATGTTGGTAAAAAGCCCACATGAGAGCAGCAAGAAGAGCGAGAATGTCGCCGGCAAATTTCAGTTGCACGTGTGTCCAGTCGTTTATGACCACAAGAGCCACGCCCGCAAAGGCAACTATGGAACCGAGTACGAGGCGGCGGGTGAGTTTCTCGCCGCGTCCCATCCATATGGAGAGCAAAGCAATGAGCAAAGGAGTGGAGGAAACCAAAAGACACACGTTGCCCGCCGAAGTGAATAGGAGAGCTGTGTTCTCGAAAAGGAAATATGCAGAACCGCCTGTTATTCCGAGCAACGCCATGAGCATTTCGTGCTTGACGTTCTTGCACCAAAGTCTTTTCGGAGCAAACGGAATTATTGCGATATAGGCAAGGAGAAAGCGGAGAAAGAATATCTCGGACGGTTGAATGCCAAACGAAAGAAGAATCTTTGACGAAACGAAAGTAACAGCCCACACCATAGCGGTGAGGAGAGCCATGACATGATATATAACCTTTGATCGAGTCATAATATAATAATGTATATGCCATGGCAGCGTTGCCGGCATAAAAAACTCTGCAAAAGTACACAGAAAAGCCCGAAAACAGGCAAGAAAACGGACAAACGAAAAAAAAGTTGCCTTTTCACACAATAAAAACTTGTTTGCTTGGAAAAGTATTTATATCTTTGTGGCAAGTAAAGTTATACGGAAATGAAGCTGAACCGTTTTATATTCGCAATATGTTTGGCTGCGGCATTTACAGCTGCGCCTTCGGCAGTGCAGGCATTTGATGCCAATGTTGCCGGAATTGAAGAAGCGGTGGGCGAAGCAAAGATAACCGTAAACAACAACTCCGACAATCAGGAAGTAAGAGTACAGGATGCCGAAAGTCAAAGATTGGAGGTTTACAATGTGCTCGGTGTGAGAGTGGCTTCCTATCGCGTTGACAGCAACGACAAGACTTTTACGCTCGGACTGCAACGCGGGTGCTACATTCTCAAGGTCGGAAAAGTTGTACGCAAGACATTTATCCGCTAAAGCCGCTTGTTTACAATGAAATTCATAGGAGGAACAGTTGCATTTTTCCTCTTGGTGCTTCTTGTCTCTTGTAAGAAGCACGAAATTTCCTATCCTTACAAGAATTTGGAATATAGTTATTACGACACAATCCGTAATAAAAGATTTGCCGTGAGCAACAAAAAGTGCAATGGTATATAGATTCCATGCGCATAGCCGCACACGACACGGCGTTTGTGGATTTGTATGTGGACAAGTACTATGCAGCGCGGAAACCGTACCTTTGGATAGATACGAAAGGGACGGACAATCGTATTGATTCACTTAACGTCAGATTGAAAACGGTAATATTCGACGGCATAAACCTTTCCACTGTTTTTTATCCTTATATAAAAGATGCGTTGGAGCGTTTGCGCAATTTTGATTTTGATGATTCTCACGACATAAAACCTGTGTCTCGCAAAGATAGAGTATTTTTTCCACGAAAGCTCTGGCTCGTTATGCTTCGGGTATGCGTTTTGGCTTTGTCAATCCCTATAAACTTTACAATCGTTTGGACCTTGTGAACGACGACGACTCGCTTTGTACGGATTATCGCACACTTTATGATGCGCAAACCGAGACTCCCGGAAAAAAAATATATGGAGGAAGTGATTAATTCGATAGTTTCCGGAGAATTCATAAAGGTTATTGACAAGGCTGCATGCAGGAATGAGAAATATTTAATCCTTCGTAGCGAATATTCAAAGGCTGGAATCGGAATAAACAAGAAACGTATGCTTGCCGCAAATATGGAACGTTATCGCTGGCGACGCTCGGAAACAAAAACAGAAAAGTATGTGTGGATAAATCTCCCCGAGTTTGTTTTGCGCGCAACAGACGAAGAAAGCGGCGAAGAGCTTGAAATGAAAATTTGCGAGGGAAGCGTGAAACATAAAACACCGCAGCTGACAAGCAATATAGAACGTTTGAGTTGAATCCCGTTTGGACTGTGCCGCAAAGCATAATAAGTAAGGAAATCGCCCCTGAAACATGCGGAAGACGAGGGATATTTCGAGCGCAACAAGATGATGATTATAGAAAAAGCCTCGGGTGAGGAAGTAGATGTCTCGACTGTGAGTGCCGAAATGCTTAAGAGTGGGAAATACAAGGTGGTTCAGAGCAAAGGCGAAGGAAATGCTTTGGGAAGAATGATATTCCGTTTCAAAAACAACTTTTCAATTTTCCTGCACGACACACCAAACCGAGATGCATTCAATCGTCCTTTTCGTGCTGTAAGTCATGGTTGCATAAGACTTGAGAAACCTTTTGAACTTGCAGTGTTTTTGCTTGACGACAAGGCACCACTTGTTATAGACAAGATGAGAATTGCCCTGGACATGCCGCCTGAGACTGAAGAAGGCATGAAACTTGCGGAAAAAGAAAACCATCCGGTTATGGGTGTCAAGTCATTTAAGCCGGCAATACCTTTATATATAACATATCTTACGGCATATCCCGACAAGAACGGGAACATTGTTTATACTCAAGACCCTTATGGCTATGACGATAAGATAATGTCGCTTCTTCATAACTATTAAAAACAGGCAAACACTTATGAAAACCGAAAAGTTTGATGATAAGTTCTGGCACGAAAGGCTTGCCGATCCGCAAAGCAGGAGCAAAACTTTCGACATGCTTGTTAGAAAAATGTCGCCGCAGGTGTATTGGCAGATTCGTCGCCTTGTGTTTTCGCACGATGACGCAAACGATATTATGCAGAACGCTTTTCTTAAGGCGTGGACCAATATAGATTCGTTTCGCGGAGACTCAAAGGTTTCCACATGGATATTCAGAATTGCCATAAACGAGGCTCTTTCGTTTTTGCAACGCAAACGCGACTTAATATCACTTGACTCGGACGAAGCGACAGGCGTATTTCTGCTTGAAGCCGATACGGATTTTAACGGGGACAAGGCACAGCTTGAATTTCAAAAGGCTATTGCTTCACTTCCTGACAAACAAAGGCTCGTTTTCAATATAAAATATTTCGACGAAATGAAATATGAAGAAATGAGCAAGATACTTGGCACATCGGTAGGGGCTTTGAAAGCTTCATATCATATAGCTGTGGAAAAAATCACTGCAAAATTAAAAGAGCAGGAATAAACCTTTTAACTTTCAAAACGTCTAATAAACGTAAGCAAATAATATCCGTCATGAGTTTAGAAGATAAATTAAAGGAAAAATTCGGAAATCAGAATC
>VOFC01000624.1_pt1 | contig 30000 bp, 32 predicted proteins | sample 5384161 | NCBI WGS metagenome assembly VOFC01 (sample SAMN12384722, study PRJNA508395) | human gut metagenome | isolation source: healthy gut B | host: Homo sapiens
AACTGAAATATGTGGGCTATGGGCTTTACAGCAATATCCTGCTGGGCTATTGGAACGGAAACGAATTTAAACGTGCGAACTATGTACATCAGTTCAAGCTGGAAGATGCAGCCGGGCGCGAATATTATGCCTACTGTGCCGACTGGAGCACAGGAGCAGTGATGAGCACCAAATATGAGCTGGTCAATGTGCTGGATGCAAGTTACATCGAGGATAAGATTGCGCGGGAGCATCTGCAGGCGATCGCGGAAAACGGATACTGGGGAACGAACGAGGGCATCGGCAGTTTAGGAAAAGTCAGAGAGCTTGTTGGTGAAGAATATAGGAGTGCAATCAACGATGGAATTGCTCTGGCTGTGACGCAGGCCGCACTCTGGAAGTATGGAAATCAGGCCCCAAATTTGGAGTTCGGCGGCAATAATATAAATGGCGACGAAGGCGGCGGTACGTATAAAACAGAGGAACTGCTGGAATTCTTTTATGACAAGAATGGAGGAATACACAGATTAACAAAGGAGCAGCGTGAGGCTGCAGTTGCGCTCTACAAGGAACTGATTAAAAAAACGCCAGACAAAGATGACACTGTCACTGACATCATTACCAAGGAGGATATTCAAAACGCTACTATCCGGGTGAAGGAGAAAACGAAGGATGGATATAGTACCGACCTCTTTTCACATTGACTGTGGACCCAAGCCACATTAATGGAAAAAAAAAAATGACGAAGATGGAGAAGATGACGTTACACTGAATATTTATGTCGGGGGAAGCTGATCAAGTCGCATAAACTGCGGGATGCGAAGACTACATCCGATGACAACGGCACGTTCACGGTCAGCTATGATCCGGAGACCGGCAAGGCAATCTATACTGTCAACGGACTGGAATTTACAGCGGACACATCGGTTACGCTGAACCTCTCCGGCAAGCAGAAGCTGAACAGCGGCGCGTATCTGTTCCGCTCGAATGTGGACGGTGAGCAGTCGCAGACCTTCATCGGTCTGGTCACCGGGGACAGTACCCGCGATCTGAACCTGAACGTGACGCTGGGCTTCCACGTGGTGGACCCGATCATTAAACCGGCCGCGAGCGCTTCCAGCCGGGATAAGCATACGGTCACGTGGACGGCAAGCTATCATACCGAATGGCCGCACACGCCCGACCAGCCGCCCAAGGAGTCGGAGACTCCCGAAACGCCAGAGACTCCCGAAACCCCGGAAACCCCGGTCGTTCCCGGCTATGACGTGCCGAAGACCGGCGACGCGAGCGGGCTGTACTACGTCCTCGCCATCTTCAGCGCCCTCGGTCTCGCCCTCGTGACCTGCGCGGGCAGAAAGCGCCGCACGGCGTGAGATCCAGGCGGCTCTGCCAACGGCAGAGCCGCTTTTGCGCGCCGTGGCCTTCCCTCATAGGGAAGCCATGAGGTGCGTGCGTCCAAAGCCCTCCCCCCAGGGGAGGTGGCTCGGCGAAGCCGAGACGGAGAGGTCGCAGCAAATTTGTGACAACCTCTCAGTCTGCTTCGCAGACAGCTCCCCTTCCAGGGGAGCCTTTGGGGCGCTTCCGACAAGAAAGGGCTGGAAGCGGGGGGGGAGGAATGTGATAGAATGGAAAAACAAATGAAGAAAAGGGAGGAAACTGCTTATGAAGCGTTGGGTGCGGATCGTGCTGATCGTGGTGCTGGCGGCGGGGGCTGGTCGTCGGGCTGTTCGGCATGCTCCGGCGGCAGACGGAGGACCGGTAGGGCGCGGAGAGCTACGCCGAGGCCGCGGCCATCGCCGGGGCGGAGCTGCCCGCGGCCGAGCCTGCCGCGCAGACGCCCGCGGAAGAGCAGGAGACGCAGGACCCGTATCTGCAGATGTTCGCGCGGATGGACGTGGAGGCCCTGCAGGAGGTCAACCCGGAGGTGCTCGGCTGGCTGTGGCTGCCGAACACGCAGATCTCCTACCCCCTCATGCAGGGACCGACAACGAATACTACCTCCACAACACCTGGAAAAACGAGCCGAACGAGCTGGGCGCGATCTTCCTGGATTACCGCTCCGCGCCGGATTTTTCGGATTTCAACACGCTGATCTACGGCCACCGGATGCAGGGCGACGCCATGTTCGCCACGCTCCGCTTCTACGCCGAGCAGGCGCATTGGGAGTCCGCGCCGCTGGTCTACGTGCGCGCGGGCGATACGGTATACACCTTCACGATCTTCGCCGCCTATGAGGCCCCGGTCACGCAGCCGCTCTATCTGCCCGCGCTGACCGACGCGGCGCAGATCGATGCCGTTTTGCAGTACGCGCAGGAAGCGTCCGTGCTCGATACCGGGCTTACGCCGGGCGCGGAGGACCATATCCTCACCCTCGTCACCTGTACCGGCCACGGCCACGCCTCGCGCTGGATCGTGCAGGCGGTGCGCACGGCCGTCACGCCGCTGGAAGCATGACGGATGTGACGATCTATTCTGCGCCGCTGCCGGAGGGGCCGGAGGCCTCGCACCGGCTGCTGCGCCGGGCCGCGGCGCTGGCCGCGCCGCAGCTGACGGACTGCACGCTCGCCCGGCAGGCGCAGGGAAAGCCCTGGTTCCCCGCCGCGCCGGAGCTGCACTTCAGCATCTCACACAGCGGCGGGCGCTGGGTCTGCGCGTTCGCGGACGCGCCGGTCGGGCTCGACCTGCAGGCGCACCGGCCCCTGCCGGGCGCTGGCGCTCGCGCGGCGGTTTTTCGCGCCGGAGGAGGCCGAATGGCTGCGCTCGCGCGGCGAAGCGGCGTTTTTGACCTCTGGTGCGCGAAGGAGAGCTGGCTCAAATACACCGGCCGCGGCCTTTTCCGCCCTGCCGGAGGCGATCGTCCTTGCGCCGGACGGCCAGTTTCCCGCCCGCCCGGACGCGCGGCTGCAGCTGCTGCCGGTCTTCGACGGGTATTCGCTGTGCGTACGAAGGGTGTACACAAGAACCTGCACAGGTATCCCTGCGGTTTGAAACGTTTGAAATACAAAATCTCTCGCCGAATCTGCTTGCCGAATTGCGGAAGGCTTTTCCTGCGGGAAGGCTTTTTGCATGAAAATCGAACAAATATTCGAAAAATTCTTGACCGGAGACCGCTGCCGGTGGTATGATAGCCGCAGAAAGGGGGCGGCGCGGATGCCGGACAGGACCTATCTTGCCATCGATCTCAAATCCTTCTATGCGTCGGTGGAATGCGCGGCGCGGGGGCTTGACCCGCTGAAGACGAATCTCGTCGTGGCCGATGAGGAGCGGACGGAGAAGACGATCTGCCTGGCGGTCTCGCCGCCGCTGAAGGCGTATGGGATCGGGGGGCCGGGCGCGGCTGTTTGAGGTGAACGAGCGTGTGCGGCAGGTGAACGCCGAGCGGCGGCAGCGCGCACCCGGCCGGACGCTGACCGGCAGCAGCTGCGACGCCGACGCGCTCGCGGCGCAGCCAGAGCTGGCGCTGGACTTCATCATCGCCCGGCCGCGGATGGCGCTGTATATGCAGGTCTCCACGCAGATCTACCGGATCTACCTCAAATATATCGCGCCGGAGGACATCCATGTCTACTCCATCGACGAGGTCTTCATCGACGTGACGCCCTACCGCAGTCTCTACGGCCGGGACGCGCAGGCGCTGGCCCGGACGATGATCCTCGACGTGCTCCGCACGACCGGCATCACCGCGACCGCCGGGATCGGGACGAACCTGTATCTGGCCAAGATCGCCATGGACATCGGCGCCAAGCATGCCCCGCCGGATGAAAACGGCGTGCGCATCGCCGCGCTCGACGAGCGCAGCTACCGGCAGACGCTCTGGAGCCACCGGCCGCTGACCGATTTCTGGCGCGTCGGCCGCGGATACGCCCGGAAGCTCGAGGCGAAGGGCCTCTATACGATGGGGGATATCGCCCGCTGCTCGCTCGGCGGGCCGGACGAATTTTATAACGAAGATCTGCTCTACCGGATGTTCGGCGTGCAGGCGGAGCTGCTGATCGACCACGCGTGGGGCTGGGAGCCGTGCACGATCGCCGATATCAAGGCCTACCGCCCGCAGTCGCACAGCCTCAGCTCCGGGCAGGTGCTGCAGGAGCCGTATGTCTTTGACAAGGCCCGGCTCGTGCTGCTGGAGATGGCCGACGCGCTGGCGCTGGATCTGGTGGGAAAGGGGCTCGTGACCGACCAGCTCGTGCTGAGCGTCGGCTACGACCGCGAGAGCCTGACCCGGCCGGAGCTGCGCGGAGCCTATCACGGCCCGGTCACGACCGACCCGTACGGGCGGCCGGTCCCGAAGGCCGCGCACGGCTCGCAGCGGCTGGGCGCGCACACCGCCTCGACCCGGCAGCTGCTGCGCGCGGCGGGCGAGCTGTTTGACCGCATCGTGGACCGGCGGCTGCTCGTGCGCCGGATGTATCTGTCGCGGAGCACGTCCTGCCGGAGCAGGACGCGCAGCCGGCGGAGGAATTCTGCCAGCTGAGCCTCTTTTCCGATGACCCGGAAACGCAGCCCGCGCAGCCGCCGGAGGAGGCCGCCCGCGAGCGCAGCATGCAGCAGACGCTGCTCGCCATCCGTGAAAAATACGGCAAAGACGCCGTCCTGAAAGCCATGAGCCTCCAGGACGGCGCCACCTCCCGCACCCGCTTTCACCAGATCGGCGGGCATCGGGCATGAAAAAGGGACAGGCCTACGCCTGTCCCTTTAGGATTTCCAGGGCCTGTTTGGTGTCGCAGTCGGAGAGCTCGGGCTCGGCGGCTTCGACGAGGCGGAGGGCGTCTTCGTGCCGGCGGATGACGGAGGAGCCGCCGCGGTCGCCCTCGAGCGCGCACAGCTCCGGGAAAACCGCGCCGGGAACAGGCAGGGGTTGCCGCGATGGCCGTTGTGGGCCGCGCCGACGATGCAGCCCGGGTGCTGCCGCCAGTCCTGCACGATGCGCAGGACCGTTTCCTGCCGCAGAAGCGGCTGGTCGGCGACCATGTAGAGGATCCCGGCGCAGTCCGCCATGGCCTCGGTGCCGAGGCGGATGGTCCGGCTGATGCCGTCGTCCGGGCGGTCATTCCGGATGGCATGAAACCCGGCCTGCTCCGCCTCCTGCAGAAGCGCCGGATACTGGGAAACGACGGTGACGCGGGCAAACGTGTCCGCGGGGGATCGCAGCCAGCGCGAGCGAAAACAGGCTCTTGCCGGCAAAGCTCGCCGTCAGCTTGTTTTCCCCGAAGCGGGACGCATTTCCTGCCGCCATGATGAGGCAGCCGATGGGAGCAGCGGTAAATTCAGACATAGCCAGACTCCTTGTGATTTTCCACAAATCAGTATAGGGATTTTTGCCGTTTTCCGCAAGAAGTATGCAAAATTTTCGACATTCACGAAAAAAGCCGTTATTCATGAAGTAAGATAATGAATTCGCTTTCTCTTCGAAAAACTGTATGCTACAATATGAGCAATAACATCGGAAAACTGGCAGGATCCGGGGCCAAAGCCCGGGTTTTGCCGATCACCCGGCAAAATGGAGGTACCCGAATGAACATCGTAGGCAGAAGTGAGGTCCGCGTCGACGCCTTCGACAAGGCGACCGGCCGGACAAAATACTATGATGATCTGGCCCCGAAGGATGCGCTGCTCGTCCGGATCAAGCACTCGACCATTGCACACGGCTTCGTCAAGTCGGTTGACATCAGCAAGGCCGAGAAAATTCCCGGCGTTGTCAAGATCCTGACCTGCTTTGATGTGCCGGACATCCCGTTCCCGACCGCCGGTCACCCGTGGTCGATGGATCCGTCTCATCAGGATATTGCCGACCGGCACTTGCTGAACCAGCATGTGCGCTATTACGGCGATGATGTCGCCGTGGTCATCGCCGAGAATGAGGTTGCGGCTATGCAGGCCGTACGCGCCATCCAGGTCGAGTACGAAGAATTGCCGTTCGTGCTCGACGTGCAGAAGGCCATGGAGCCCGGCGCGCCGCAGCTGCACGAGACGTTCCCCAACAACATTCTCAAGCATACGACCGCCTCGGCGGGCAACTATGCGGAAGCCATCAAGGAACCGGCCTTATTAAAGTCGAGGGCTGGTACGAAACGCCTACCGTACAGCACTGCCACATTGAAAACCACGGCTGCTTCTGCTACGCGGAGAACGGTCGTCTGGTCGTGACGAGTTCCACGCAGATCCCGCACATCGTCCGCCGTGTCGTCGGGCAGGCGCTGGGCCGTCCGTGGGGCGATATCCGCGTCGTCAAGCCGTACATCGGCGGCGGCTTCGGCAACAAGCAGGACGCGCTCTATGAGCCGCTGTGCGCCTGGTGCTGCACGCAGGTCGGCGGCCGCTGTGTCAAGCTTGACTGCTCACGCGAGGAGACGTTTGTCTCCAACCGCGTCCGCCATGCCATCCGCACGCACATCATCTCCTGGCTGCGCAAGACGGCACCATCGCCGCCAAGAAGGTCGAGTGCTTCTCCAATCAGGGCTCCTACGCCTCTCACGGCCATTCGATTGTCGCAAAGGCGCTCGGCTCCTTTAACCAGCACTATCCCTGCCCCAACTTTGAGGGCGATGCCTATACTGTTTTCACCAACCGCCCGCGGCCGGCGCTATGCGCGGCTATGGCATGCCGCAGGCCTCGTTCGCCGACGAGAGCCACGCGGAGGAATGCGCAAAGGCTGTCGGCATGACGCCGCTGGCCTACCGCTGGCAGAACCTCATGAAGCCCGGCTACGTTGACGGCTTCTCGAAAAACGAACTTTATGAGGACTCCTACCGGCAGTGTATGGAAAAGGGCATGCAGGCCATCGGCTATGAAGAAAAGCTGAAGGCCTACGCCAATCAGACCGGTCCCATCCGCCGCGGTATCGGCCTTGCGACTTCTGGTACAATACTGCCGTTTTCCCCATTTCGCTGGAAACCTCCTCCTGCCGTCTGCAGCTGAATCTCGACGGCACGGTCAATCTGCAGGTCGGCGAAACGAGATCGGTCAGGGCGCAGATACGGCCTATGCGCAGATGTGCGCGGAGATCCTTGGCCTGTCCGATTATAAAAAAGTCCACGTCATCTCCTGCCAGGATACCGACGTGACCCCGACAGGCCTCGGCGCCTACGCCTCCCGTCAGACCTTCACCGCAGGCTTCTCCATCCGGCAGACCTCGGAGATGCTCAAGAAAAAGATCCTCGACTACGCCTGTGAGGTCACACGTCAGGCAACCTATAACATGGATATTATCGACTCCAACATCGTCCGTATCACCGATGGACGTGTGCTCATGAGCCTGTCCGAGTTGGCCATGACCGCGCAGTATAACCCGGTCCATTCCGAGCATATCACAGCCGAGTCCACCTACACCATCCGCAACAACGCCTATTCCTTCGGCTGCACGTTTGCCGAGGTCGAGGTTGACATCCCGATGTGCAAGGTCAAACTGCTGAACATTCTCAATGTCCACGATTGCGGCAAACTCATTAACCCAGCGCTTGCAGAAGCGCAGGTGCACGGCGGTATGTCCATGGCCATCGGTTACGGCCTGTCCGAGCAGCTGCTGTTCGATGAGAAGACCGGCAGGCCGCTCAACAATAACCTGCTTGACTACAAACTTTCGACCTTTATGGATCACCCGAATCTCGAAGCCGAGTTTGTGGAAAACTATGAGCCGACCTCTGCGTTCGGCACCAAGGCCCTGGGCGAGCCGCCCGCGTGCTCCCCGGCCCCGGCCATCCGCAATGCCATCTATCATGCGACCGGCGTCGCCATCAATCAGGCGCCGATCACACCGCACGTCCTCTTCGCCAAATTCACCGAAGCGGGCTTGATTCAGGACTGAGGGAGGGAACAGACTATGTATGATATGAAAGCGCTCTATGAGGCGTACAGCGTAGAAGAAGCAGTCAAGCTTCGTCTGGAGCATCCCGAAGCGCAGATCATCGCGGGCGGCACGACGTGCTCGTCCAGATGCGCGAAGGCCGCCGTGCGGGCAAGGAACTCATCTCCATCCAGAAGGTCGACGAGATTCGCGGCATCTGCATGGACGAGCAGGAGAACATCCGCATCGGCTCGCTTACAACCTTTTCCCACATTACGCATAATCCTATCATCATTGAGAAGATTAACGTGCTGGGCGAAGCCGTCGATATGGTCGGTGGCCCGCAGATCCGCAACGCCGGTACCATCGGCGGCAACACCTGCAACGGCGTCACCTCCGCAGACTCCGCTTCTACGCTCCACGCCTGGGAGGCGATTGTCGAGCTCACAGGTATGAACGGCAAGCGGTATCTGCCGATCAAGGACTTCTACATCAAGGCCGGTACGGTCGATATCAACGTCGCCGAGGGTGAGATCCAGACTGCAATTCTGATTCCGAAGGCCTCGTGGGAAAATACGAAGGGCTTCTACATCAAATACGGCATGCGCAACGCTATGGAAATTGCCACGACCGGCTGCTCCGTCAATGTGCGGCTGTCCGCGGATCAGAAGACCTTCGACCGTGTGCGCATCGCCTACGGCGTCGCGGGTCCTGTGCCCATGCGCGCACCGAGCGCCGAGGCCGTTGTAAACGGCCAGCCCGTCACAATGGAAAACGTTGAGGCGTTCTCCAGGGCCGTTCTCGAAGACATCAATCCCCGTGATTCGTGGCGCGCCAGCAAGGCGTTCCGCCGGCACATCGCCGTGGAGATGGGCAAGCGGGGCCTGATCGAGTCTGTCAAACGCTGCGGAGGTGAGATCTGATGGCACAGTATGCGCTTGTCAAATGCAACATCAACGGCAAGGACGTGGAAAAGATCGTTGATGTCCGTGCAAGTCTGACGGATATGCTCCGCAATGATTTCCGGCTTACGTCTGTGAAGAAGGGCTGTGAAGTTGGCGAATGCGGCGCATGCACCGCGCTTATCAACGGCGAGGCGATCAACACCTGCCTCTATCTGGCCGTCTGGGCGGAGGGAAAGGACATCATCACGCTCGAGGGTCTGATGAACCCGGACGGGACGCTCTCCGACGTGCAGAAGGCGTTCATGGAAGAAACCTCCATCCAGTGCGGTTTCTGCATCCCTGGCTTCATTCTGACGGCGACCGAGATCGTCAACTCCGGAAAGGAGTACACGGACGACGAACTGCGGAACGGTGGATCTCCATATGGCGGATCTCGGGGATCACACCATCCAGCGCCTGCAGGCCGGAGAGAAATTTCTCCCGGTTTTCTTCTTCTCCTTCGCGGAATTTCCACATCACGATATGACGGATCATAGCCCTTCTCCTTTATTCTTTGATTCGGTATTCGAAGTTTTCAAAAATGAGCACCATGCCCTCGCGGACGCCGTCCGGCAGCAGGGCCAGCGCGACCTCGGTCGTGCCGCCGGATTCGTTTTCCAGCACGGCGTAGTCGCCCGCGATCTCGCGGACCGTTCGTTCCATACGCATATGCATGCCTCCTTTTTCCGCATTGTATCATATTTTTTCCGCTTTTGGAACACAATAATTGCAGAGTCTGAAAGGAGGAGCTGCAAGATGAACGAAGACACGCTGCATCTGTTGTCCGAGTGCGCGGCGGGGACCGATATGGCCATCCGCTCGCTGGACGACGTGCTGAAAACAGCCCGGACGGGCCGCTGCAGCGGCGGCTCGCGAGCAGCAAGCGCCAGCATGAGTCGCTCGCCGCCGAGAGAAGGCGCTGCTGCGCGCGCAGGGCAAGGAGGCAAAGTCCGCCGATCCGGCCGCCCGCGCCATGTCCTGGATGAAGACGGAGGCGATGCTCGCCATGAAGCCCGGCGACGCGACGACGGCCGACCTCATCTCGACCGGCTGCTCGATGGGCATCAAGTCGCTCGCCCGCTACTGCAACCAGTATCCGACGGCCAGCCGCGAGGCGAAGGACATCGCCCAGTCGCTCATCCGGCTGGAGGATCAGCTGGTCAAGGACATGAGGCCGTATCTTTGATGCCGTCCTGACGGAAATTTTTCATTGTCATCCCGAGCGTTTTGGTGTATAATAGGGGCATCAAAAATAAGGGGGAGTCTTTATGACAAACAAGGTCATCACCATCAGCCGCCAGTTTGGCAGCGGCGGAAGAAGTATCGGCAAGGCGGTGGCCGAGAAACTCGGCATCCCCTACTACGATAAGGAGCTGGTCGATGCGGTCGCGAAGGAGAGCGGCTTCTCGCACGAGTTCATCGAAGAGATCGGCGAATACGCCACAGTGACGAGCAGCTTCCTGTTCAATATCGCGGTCTCCGCCCATCCGATGGGTCTGATCGACACGATGTCCGTCTCCGATAAGCTCTATGTCTGCCAGACGAACGTCATCCGCGACCTGGCCGCCAAGGGCCCGTGCGTCATCGTCGGCCGCTGCGCGGATTTCATCCTGAAGGACCAGCCGGACTGCCTGCACATCTTCGTCCATTCCGACATGCAGCACCGCGCCGCCCGCGTGCGCGAGCGCTACGGCGAGACCAGCAAGCCCATGGAAAAGCGCCTGCAGGAGAAGGACAGCAAGCGGAAGGTCTACTACAAGCACTACACCAACCGCAACTGGGGCGAGGCCGAGAACTACGACATCTGCCTCGACAGCGGCAAGCTCGGCGTCGACAAGTGCGTCGAGATCGTCTGCGACATCGCGCAGATGAAATAAGCGACCGGATCTGACGGCCTGCCGCGCTGCGGCAGGCCGTTTTTCTGTCGGATCCGCAGGGAATGGCTGCAAGATGGTTGCAATTATCCTGCAAATGGGATACAATAGAAAGAACGTGCGGCTGCACGTGTGCGCAAACGATACTCCCTCTCTTCGGGAGCTCTCAATAGAAAGAAAAAAGGACATTGTATCTATGGAACAGGTTTTACAGCAGTTCTGCCTGGACGGAACGCCCATCTCCTGTGAGCCGCTCGGCAACGGCCATATCAACCGCACCTTCCGCGTCGTCTGCGACAACCGGAAGGCCTACACCCTGCAGCGGATCAACCGCGTCGCCTTCCGCCACCCGGAGGAGCTGATCGAGAATATCGACGCGGTCTCCCGGTTCATCGACCGCAAGCAGATCGGTCTGGAATGCATCCGCCTCTGCAGGGCCAAGGACGGCAGAAAATACTGCATCGATGACCAGGGCGAGTTCTGGCGCGCCTACAACTTCATCTCCGGCGGCATCAGCCTGGATATGCCGCGCGACAGAAACGACTTTTACCAGGCCGCGGTGGCCTTCGGCAAGTTCCAGCAGGCGCTGGCGGATTTCCCGGCGGCCTCCCTGTATGAGACCATCCCGCATTTCCACGACACCATCGACCGCCTGCGTCAGTTCCGCGCCGCCATCGAAGCCGATGTCTGCGGCCGCGTGAAGGATGTCGGGCCCGAGATCGACTTCCTGCTCGCGCGGGAGCAGGAGCTCGGGACGCTCTGCCGCATGCTCGCAGCCGGCGAGCTGCCGCTGCGCGTGACGCACAACGACACCAAGCTCAACAACGTCCTGCTCGACCCGCAGACCGGCTGCGCCAAGTGCGTGCTCGATCTCGACACGGTGATGCCGGGTTTGTCTGCCTATGATTTCGGCGACGGCGTGCGCTTCGGCGCGTCCTCGGCCGCAGAGGATGAGAAGGATCTGGATCAGGTCTGGCTGAAGCTCGACATGTACCAGGCGTTCCTGGAGGGCTATCTCGACGCCTGTGGTCACGCGCTGACCCCGAAGGAGATCGAGGTCCTGCCGCTTGGCGCGAAGATCATCACGGCGGAGCTGGCTATGCGGTTTTTGAAGGATTATCTGGACGGCGACGTCTATTTCAAGATCGACTATCCCACCCAGAACCTTGACCGCTGCCGCACGCAGCTGAAGCTGGTCGCCGACATGGAAGCCAAGTGGCCAGAAATGCAGCGCATCCTCCATGAAACCGCCGCCGTCCGCTGCGCCCAGCCGACAACGCCGCAATGACCAGCATCCCCGCGCCGCGATCCACGCAGCCGCGGGGATCTTTCATATTCCGCAGCAAGCAAAAAGCTCCCCTTCCAATGCGAATCAATAGTTGAACCGCAAGAGGAGGGCGGCGAAAGCGAGGGAGGAGAAGATGTGGAAGAGCAGACCGGCGCAGGAACGGACGTGCGAAGCAGACTGGATGTGCGTTTTGGCCTGCAGCCAGTTGAAAAAAGACCTCAATCGGCTGCCGCAGGGCACTGATGCGGGTGGATACGGCATCTTCGGAAACAAGAACATCGTACTTTTTCCCTTTCGCGGCGTGATGAGCGCGACGTTCCGCTCGGTTTGCAGATGGAATCTCCATTCTGCGTCGATATAGGCACGATCTGCATAGAGCCGGCCGTCTGTGACCGGTGCGCAGTCCAGATCGATCTGCTTTGCAGCCCACAGGTCGCAGAGACTGGCTTTGCTGATCTGTACGGCCAGGGGGATGGGAAGCTTGCGCGGCCGCAGCTGCGCAAAAAACGTGCAGGACGCCGTGATACCACAGGTTCTTCGTGGGATTTCGTGTTAAATTGCATCCCGTGCCGTTTTCGCAGTATTTGACCGGGAACCGACAGACACCATAACCGGGCAGGAATCCAGCACATACCCGTGCGTCGGCTCGCTGCTGGCAAGCTTTTGCTCAAACAGAACCTCGGCCAGCGCGGCAAAGGCTTCTGCCAGCCGGTTCAGCGGCGGCAGGAACGCCTGATAGCTGGGCAGCTTCTGGAACTCGCCCAGATGGTATGTTCTGATGAAATTGTAGATACTCTTCCGCGTCAATAAGCCCTGCTGCGCGCCCCATAAGTATGCGGTCATCAACCACGTCTGTAAATTGGGCGGACTTATTGTTGCTTCCGTGTTGCATTTTCTCCGCGATTCTGCTATCCTCACTGTGATGGCAAATCGCGCAATAGAGTTCGCAGTTTGTTCACACCTTACTATCTCTCTTCTTGCGCCTTTTGTCATCTTTTTTTCGGTTTCTACTATTGATTCGCATTTCCAGGGGATCCTTTTCATGCTTTACACGCTGGCGGTGAAGCGGAGGAAGGCGGATTGGCCGGCGGGGGTGCGTTTGTAGACGCCGGCGTCTTCGAGGACCTGCATGAAGACAGCGCCGACCTCCTGCTGCAGGATCTGCTCGGTATTCTCCGGCGTAAAGGTATAGCGGCCCTGCAGCGCCTCGGCCCAGTCGGCGTGCTTCTGCAGCGTCTCGTCCGCGCGCAGGTCGCGGCCAGAGAGGATCGCGTCCTTCAGAAGCGCCAGCTCCTTGTCCAGCCGCGCGGGCAGGACAGCCAGACCCATGACCTCGATGAGGCCGATGTTCTCTTTTTTGATGTGGTGCAGCTGCTCGTGCGGGTGATAGAGGCCGAGCGGATGCTCCGGCGTCGTGAGATTGTTGCGCAGGACAAGATCCAGCTCAAAATCTTCCCCGCGGCGGCGGGCGATGGGCGTGATGGTGTTGTGCGGCGTGCCGTCAGTCTCGGCGAAGACCATGGCGGCTTCATCGGTGTAGCCGCGCCAGGCAGTCAGGATCTTCTCCGCCAGCAGGCACAGCCGGTCCGGGTCGCTGCCGGTCAGGCGCAGGACGGACATCGGCCATTTGACGATCCCGGCTGCAATGTCCGGGAAGCCGGCAAACGAGACCGGCGTCTCGACCGGGGCCTTTTCCATGGCGAAGGTATAGTGGCCGCCCTGGAAATGGTCGTGGCTCAGGATCGAGCCGCCGACGATGGGCAGATCCGCGTTCGAGCCGAGGAAATAATGCGGGAACAGCTTCGTAAAGTCCAGCAGCCGACGGAACGTCGCCGCGCTGATGCGCATGGGCGTATGCTCGGCGTTGAGGACGATGCAGTGCTCGTTGTAATAGACGTACGGGGAATACTGCAGATACCAGCTGCCGCTGTCCAGCTCAAGGGGGATGATGCGGTGGTTCTGCCGGGCGGGATGGTTCATGCGGCCCGCGTAGCCCTCGTTTTCCGCGCACAGGGCGCATTTGGGATAGCCGGACTGCGGCGCGAGCTTGGCCGCGGCGATGGCGCGCGGGTCCTTCTCGGGCTTGGAGAGGTTGATGGTGATGTCCAGCTCGCCGTATTCGCAGGCGTAGGTCCACTTTTTGTCCTTCGCGATGCGGTCGCGGCGGATGTAGTTGGTGTCCTGGCTGAAGCGGTAGAACCAGTCGGTCGCCTTCTGCGGGGAGATCTGGTAGAGCGTATGGAAGCAGGTGCGGACCTCGTGCGGCCGGGGCGTCAGCACCCCCATGAGCTTCGTGTCGAACAGATCGCGGGCGACCTGATTATCCGGGCAGACGCCGCGGGCGACGGCATCGCCGGTCAGCACCTGCAAAATATCGGCCAGCGAGGCCTCTGCCGGGGCGGCGGCTTCGTCGAAGGAATCGAGCTGCAGCGCCTCGAGCAGCGCGTTGCGCGCAAAGACCAGATCCTCCGGCTGGAGGAGCCCCGTGCGCTCGGCATAGCGGCAGAGGGTGGAAATATAAGAATCAAGCATGGCGATACCTCTTTTGTCGATTTTGTCTTAGGGTGTATCTGAAAACCAGCAATGAGACCGGCAGCGAGGAATTTTCGCGCTGAGAAAGACATTTTTTCGCAGGAATACTGACGTATTTCAAGGAAAAATGACGCAGCGCAGCGCGAAAAGGCCCGCTGTCCGGGCGCGTTGGGAGGTTTCAGATACACCCTAATTATACCTGCAAATGCCCGCGGGCGCAAGGGGCATCTGCCTCTTGCATCCTGCGCGGGATGTGGTAAGATAGACACAAACAGACAAAGGAGGCGGCGCAGATGGATGCTTCGCAGCTGCCCGAGGGCGTGACGCTCTATTATACCGACAAGGCCGTCCACCTGACGACGAACGATGCGCTCATGACCTTTCTGCGGCAGAAGGGCAACGGCTCGCTGCCGCTCAGCCGTGCGATCCTCGCGGGCTACGAGGCAGAATGCGGCGCGGCGCTGCAGATCACCGAGCGCTCGATGGCGACGGAGCTGCTGATCCACGCGTATCTGGACGGCGTCTTTGCCGCCTGGGTGCGCGCAGGCGAAACGCGCGGGCGGCAGGACGGGAAATTCTACCGGACCGCCCGGCGGCTGAAGAACGCGACCGCCGTCATCGACATGGGCGAGCGCAGCGTGGACACGAACCGCTGGGTCTTCGACCTGCTGTCGCACGGCTACAGCGCGCTGTGCCTCCTGCTCGGACGCAGCGCGTAGGAGTATTGCTATGGAACCTCTGAGTGAAAAACGTTATCTGGAACTGCACGCGCCGATGGGCGGCGATTTTCTTGCCGCGCGGGAGCGGCTGCTGGCCGCGCTGCCGGACGGATGCAGACTGACACTGGGCTGCCTGCAGCAGCTGTATCCCGTCTTATCCGCGGCGGACTACCGCGTCACCGTGACGCTCTGCCCCGGGCCGGGCGGGACCGACGCTGTGCGCGTGGAGCCGGGCGATACGACCGCTGAACACTACGGCCTGTGCCTCGACATCGGCAGCACGATCATGCAGATGGAGCTGGTGGATCTCGTGCGCGGCCGGACGCTTTCGCAGGCTGCCTGCACCAACAGCCAGACGCAGTTCGGCGCGAACATCCTCGACCGCATCCTCGCGGTGAAGGCGGACCGGGAAAACCTGAAGACTTTACAGGCGCTGACGCTTTCGGACGTGCGCGGCATGATCGATACCTGCTGCCGGGCGGCAGATATCCGCCCGGAGGCGATCTCCGCCATGACCGTCGGCGGCAACACGACGATGCTGCACTTCTTCCTCGGCTGCGACCCGTGGCTCGTGTTTCAGAGCCCGTACACGCCGGTGTTTTTTGACCCCGGCGTGATCCGGGCGGCGGAGCTGGGACTGCCCATCTGCGGAAATGTCTACTGCATGCCCGCGATCGCCAATTATCTGGGCGGCGACATCACGGGCGGGCTGCTGGAGACGGATCTGGACACGCGGGAGGATCTGGCGCTGTTTCTCGACATCGGCACGAACGGCGAGCTGGTGCTGGGCTGCCGGGACTTTCTGCTCATGGGCGCGGGCGCGGCCGGGCCCGCGCTGGAGGGCGCGGTCAGCCATTCCGGCATGCGGGCGGAGCCGGGGGCGATCTGCAGCGTGAAGATCGGCGCGGACAACCGCCTGCGCTATCAGACCATCGGCGATCTGCCGCCGAAGGGCATCTGCGGCTCCGGCATTCTGGACCTCATCGCCGAGGGCTTTCTCTCGGGCTGGATCGACTCGGCCGGACGGCTGCAGAAGGACGCCGCGCCCTGCATCCGCGAGGTCTGGGAGGAGGACCGCCAGCGCAACGTCCCCGCGATCATCTACGCTTACGACGGCAACGTGCCGCTCTATTTTACCCAGGACGACATCGGCGAGTTCCTCACCTGCAAGGCCGCCGCGCACACCATGGTCGCAACGATGCTGCAGAGCGTGAACGTCAGCCCGGCGGAGATCGGCACGTTCTACCTCGCTGGAGGCTTCGGCACGCATTACGATCTGGAGTCCGCGATCACGGTCGGACTGTATCCCGACCTGCCGCGGGAAAAATTCCGGATCCTCGGCAATTCCTCGCTCGCCGGAGCCAGACGGCTCCTGCTGGACCGGGCTGCCGCGCACGGCTGGCGCGCATCCGGGCGCTTGCGACCTATGTGCAGTTCGGGGAAATGGAGAAGTTCGTGGAAAACATGCACGCCGCCCGCTTCCTCCCCACACCGACGCCTCCCTCTACCCCAGCGTAAAACGCCGCGTGTAAAGGCTCCCCTGGAAGGGGAGCCTTTTGCCGCTGCGGAGATTATTTTCCCAAGCGGCACAAGGCGACGGGTTCTGCGGGGAAAGGTGGCAAACTGGGGGCATCCTGTGAGTAGAGGGGATGCGCATGAAAAAACGGCTGCCGGAGATCCTGTGCATGGCGGCGGTGCTCGTGGGGCTGCTGGCGCTGGCGGCGCAGGCCAGGGCGGAGCAGACGCACCGGGCGTACCTGTACGGCTACCCGGACGGGACCATCCGACCGGAGGCGGAGGTGAGCCGCGCAGCCTTCGCCTGCATTCTGCTGCGGCTGGCAGAGAATGAGCTGCCGGAGGGCGCGCGTGTGCGCTTCTGGGATGTACCGGGGACGAGCTGGGCCTACGCGGCCGTTACGCGGCTGGCGGGGCTGGGGCTGCTGCCGTTCGGGTCGGACGGCTGGTTCCGGCCGGACGCGGGGCTCACGTGGCGGGACTTTTCCGGCGTGCTGGACAAGCTCGCGCAGACGGAGGCCGGGCGCGCGGCCTTCCCAGTGCTGGCCGCGGCCTGGAGCGAGAAGACGCTGGCCGCCGCCGAGGCGGACGAGACCGCGGCAGAGGCCGTCCTTACCCGCGCGGAGCTGGCCCGGGCGCTCAACAGTCTGCTCGGCCGCTGCCCGGACGGGCAGGACGCGCAGCTGCAGGCTGCCGCCTGGTACCGCGACAACCAGGACCAGACCGCCTGGTACTACGCGGACCTCATCGAAGCCTCCGCCGACCACACCTGCAGGCTTTTGCCGCAGGGCGAGCAGTGGACAGCCATCGGGTAAGGCAGCACCGCACAATTGCGTCTGCGCGCTTCGGCGGATCTTCTCCGCCACTCCTGCGGCGTTGCCTCAAAAAGTCTGCCCTTCCGGGCAGGCTTTTTCTCTGCGTGTTCACGATTTATTCAAGCAAAATGTGTGCCGGTATGGCATAATATACTATTCAGAAAGCAAAAAAGTGAGGGGCGGACGCATGCAGGATTTTGTTGTATTTGACCATGTCTGTAAGACCTATCAGATGGGCGATGTGCGCATCGACGCGCTGAAGGACGCCTCTTTTACGATCGCAGAGGGGGGAGATCTGCGTCATCGTCGGCCCCTCGGGCGCGGGCAAGACGACGCTCCTGAACATCCTCGGCGGCATGGACCGGCTTACCTCCGGCCATGTGCTGCTCGCGGGTGAGGACGTGGCGGACTACAGCCGCAAGCGCCTGACGACCTATCGCCGCCACGAGGTCGGGTTCGTGTTCCAGTTTTACAATCTGCTGCCCAATATGACGGCACTGGAAAACGTGCAGATCGCAAGCCAGCTGTGCAAGGATCCGCTGCCGGCCGACGAGGTCCTGCGGCAGGTCGGCCTCGGCGAGCGGATGCAGAATTTCCCCGCGCAGCTCTCCGGCGGCGAGCAGCAGCGCGTGGCCATTGCCCGCGCGCTGGCAAAGCGGCCGAAGCTGCTGCTGTGCGACGAGCCGACCGGCGCGCTCGACGACCAGACCGGCAAGCAGATCTTGTCCCTGCTGCAGGCGCAGAGCCGCGCGGGCGGCATGACCGTCGTCATCATCACGCACAACTCGGCGCTGACCGCCATGGCTGACCGGGTCATCCGCGTGAAAAGCGGGCAGATCGCCGGCGTCCGGATCAATGAACATCCGACGCCCGTCGAGCAGATCGAGTGGTGAGCGGCATGGGGAAGCTGACGCTGCGGGAGATCCGCAGAAGTTTGGGCCGGTTTCTGGCCATCGCGGCCATCGTGGCGCTGGGCGTGGGCTTTTTCTGCGGCCTGCGGCTGACGAAGACGGCCATGGTGCGCACGCTGGACGCCTACGCCGAGGCGCAGCAGATGTACGATTTCCGCCTCGTGAGCACCATCGGCTTCGATGAGACCGACGCGGCAAGATATCCGCCGACAGCCGCGTCGCCGCGTGCGAGGGCACAAAGAGCGCCGACGCGCTGACCAGCACGGCGGGCGGCGCGCCGCGGGCGTGCAAATTTCTGTCGCTGCCCGAGACGCTCGACCTGCCGAGCCTGAAGGCCGGACGGCTGCCGCAGACGGCGGACGAGTGTCTGGCCGACGGGATGCTGTACTCGGAACAGGATCTCGGGCAGAAGATCGTGCTCTCGAAGGAGAATGACGACGATACGCTGGGGCAGTTCACCCGGCGGGAATTCACCATCGTCGGCATCGCCAAGAGCGTTCTGTACATCAACTATGAGCGCGGCAGCACGTCGGTCGGCAGCGGGTCGCTGTCCGCCTTCGTGTACGTGCTGCCGGAGGCGTTTGACTTTGACTATGATACGGAGCTGTATCTGCGCCTGACGGACCGGGCGGGCGAGATCTACTCGGACGAATACAAGGCGCACATCGACGACGCCGAGCCCTGGGTCACCGTGCTTGCGGAGCAGTGCGCGGACGACCGCGGCACGCGGCTGCATGACGACGCGGCCGAGACGCTGGCTGACGCCCGCGAAACGCTCGACGAAAAGCAGCAGGAGCTGGCGGACGCGAAGCAGAAGCTCGAAGACGCCAAGCAGACGCTGGCCGATGCCGAACAGGACGTCCTGGACGGCGAACAGAAGCTCGCCGATGCGAAGGAGGAGGCCGACCGCGAGCTGGCCGACGCCTACCAGAAGCTCGTCGACGGCCAGAAGGAGATCGAGGAGAACGAGCAGAAGCTTGCAGACGCCCGCAAGGAGCTCGCGGACGGCGAACAGAAGCTCGCCGACGCGCAGGCAGAATATGACGACGGCGCGGCCAAGCTGGCCGAGGCCAGAGAGGAGCTTCGCAAACAGTTTAACGAGACTGTCGGCGAGCTGCAATCCGGGCAGGCGGAGATCGACAAGAATCAGGCGCAGCTCGACCAGAAGCGCGCGGAGCTCGCCGCGCAGAAGGCCGAGCTCGAAGCGACCAAGGCGCAGCTGGAGGCGGCGCTGGGCAACGTAATGCTCCCCGAGGACCAGAAAGCGCAGCTGCAGGCACAGCTCGCGCAGGTCGAGGCCGGGCTGCAGAAGATCGAGGCTGCCGGACCGGAGCTGACGCGGCGCAGCAGCAGATCGACGCGGCACAGGCGGAGCTCAACGCAGGCAGCGAGGAATTCGGCGACGGGCTGGAGGAGGCCAACGCTGAGATCAGCGAAAACCAGAAAAAAGCTCGACGAGGCCAAGGCTACGCTCGATGAAAAAAATCAGGAGCTGGCCGACGCAAAGCAGGAGCTCGCCGATGGCGAGCAGCAGCTTGCCGACGCGAAGCAGGAGCTGGCGGACGGCTGGGCCGATTACTACAGCGGCAAGGCCGAGGCCGAGCAGAAGATCGCCGACGCGGAAGCCGAGCTTGCCGACGCGAAGCAGCAGCTCACGGATGGCAAGCAGGACATCGCCGACGCCGAAGTGGAGCTCTCGGACGGCGAACAGAAGCTTGCCGATGCGGAGCAGGAGTATCAGGACGGGCAGGACGCGCTCGAAAAGCTCGAAAACCCGGACGTGTTCGTGCTGGACCGCAGCAGCAACATCGGCTACGCCTGCTTTGAGAGCGATTCGGATATCGTGCGGGGCGTCTCGCGTGTGTTCCCGCTGTTTTTCTTCGCCGTGGCGGCGCTCGTGTGCATCACGACGATGACGCGCATGGTCGACGAGCAGCGCACGCAGGCGGGCGTTTTGAAGGCCATGGGCTACTCCAACGGCGCGATCTTCCTGGTCTACTTCCTCTACGCCGGGAGCGCTTCGGTGCTCGGCTGCGTGGTTGGCGTCGCGGCGGGCTCGTATTTCCTGCCGAAGATGATCTGGCAGGGGTATAATATCATGTACGGCTTCACGGACATCCTATATGCGTTCGACTGGCCGCTGGCGCTGTTGTCCGCGGGGGCGTATCTGCTCTGCGCGCTAGGCACGACGTGGTACGTCGCGCATGCGGAGCTGCAGCGGCCCGCGGCGGAGCTCATCCGCCCCAAGGCCCCGAAGGCGGGCAAGCGGATCTTGCTGGAGCGGCTGCCGGGCCTCTGGAACCGGATCCCGTTTTTGCACAAGGTCTCCATCCGCAACATCCTGCGGTATAAAAAGCGGATGATCATGATGATCATCGGCATCGGCGGCTGCACGGCCCTGCTCATCACCGGCTATGGCATCCAGGATTCCATCAGCAACGTCGTCGACTATCAGTACAGCGAGATCACCCGCTACGACGCGTCGGTCACGTTCCAGCACGCGCTGAACGAGACGGAGCGCACGGCCTTCGCCGCGCTCTGCGAGGAAGAAGCCGAAGAATATCTCTTCGTGGCCGAAAAGAGCGCCGACGCCAGCGCGGGCAGCACGGTCAAGACGACGAACGTCGTCTGCCCGGCCTCCGGCAGCGTGGAGGGCTTTGTCGACCTGCATGAGAAGGACAAGACGCCGGTCGCCTATCCCGAAAACGGCGCGTGCGTCATCAGCCGCGGGCTGGCCGAGGCGCTGCAGCTGTCGGCGGGCGACACCATCACGCTGCAGAGCGGCACGCGCGAAGCGCAGCTGCAGGTCGCGGCGGTCTTTGAAAACTATGTCTACAACTACGTCTACCTGACGGCGGAAAGCTGGGCGCAGTGCTTCGGCGAAGCGCCGGCATACGAGCAGGCCTGGGTCAACTTCCCGCCTGACGCCGATGCCCACGCGGCCTCGGCCGCGCTGGCGGGGGCGAAGAACGTTGCCTCCGTGAGCCTCAGCAGCGATTTCCGCGCGCGCGTGGCGACGATGATGGAAAGCCTGCGGTACATCGTGGTGGTCGTGGTGGTCTGCGCGGCGGCGCTGGCGTTCATCGTGCTGTATAACCTCACGAACATCAACATCACCGAGCGCGAGCGGGAGATCGCCACCATCAAGGTCCTCGGCTTCTACGACAGCGAGACGAACCGCTATGTGTTCCGCGAGAACATCATCCTGACGGTGCTCGGCGCGCTTGTGGGTCTGCCGATGGGCAAGGCGCTGCACGCCTACGTCATGTCGCAGATCCGCATCGACCTCATGTGCTTCGACGTGCGGGTGGCGCTGGGCAGCTATCTGCTCTCCGCGGCGCTGACGCTCGCGTTCGGGCTGCTGGTCAATCTGGCGCTGCGCCGGAAGATCCGCGCCATCGACATGGCCCAGGCGCTCAAATCCATCGAATAGCATCCGAAGAGAGAAGAGAAACGAATGAAGAAACTGCTTGTCTATCTGCGGCCCTACCGGCTGCAGGCCATCCTTGCGCCCGTGTTCAAGCTGCTGGAGGCGGCGTTTGAGTTGCTGGTGCCGCTCATCATGGCAGATATCATCGACGTCGGCATCGCGGCGGGCGACACGGGCTATATCCTGAAAAAATGCCTGCTGCTCGTGGGCCTCGGCCTGTGCGGCTTTGCCAGCGCGACCTGCGCGCAGTATTTTTCCGCCAAGGCCGCGACCGGCGCGACGGCCAGTCTGCGCCACGCGCTCTTTGCGCATATCCAGTCGCTGTCGTATGCGGAGCTCGATACCATCGGCCCGGCCACGCTCGTCACGCGGATGACGAGCGACATGAACCAGGTGCAGACCGGCCTCAACCTCACGCTGCGGCTGCTGCTGCGCTCGCCGATCGTCGTGTTCGGCTCGATGATCATGGCGTTTACGATCGACGTGCGCTCGGCGCTCATCTTCGTCGTGACGATCCCGGTGCTCTTTGCCATCGTCTTTGCCATCATGCTCAGCTGCATCCCGCTCTACCGCCGGGTGCAGGCGAAGCTCGACGGCGTGACGGGCGCGGCGCAGGAGAACCTGTCCGGCGTGCGCGTCATCCGCGCCTTTACCCGCGAGCAGACCGAGACGGAGAGCTTTGACGGCCGTCTGGACGGGCTGTTTGCCGCGCAGCGGTTCGTGGGCAAGCTGTCGGCGCTTTTGAACCCGCTGACGTATGTGGTCATCAATCTGGCGATCGTGGCGATCTTAAAGACCGGCAGCGTCCGCGTGGACGCGGGCGTCATCACGCAGGGCCAGCTGATCGCGCTTTATAACTACATGTCGCAGATTCTGGTTGAACTCATCAAGTTTGCCAATCTGATTCTGAACATCACAAAATCCGTGGCCTGTGCGGGCCGCATTTCGCAGGTGCTGGATACGAAGTCCAGCATGGCCGACGGGCAGGACGCCCTGCCGGACGGCAGCGGCAGCCCGGCGCTGCAGTTCTGCGGCGTCTCGTTCCGCTATCCCGGCGCGGGCGCGGACGCGCTCAGCGATATCAGCTTCTCCGCCGCGTCCGGGCAGACCATCGGCGTCATCGGCGGCACCGGCGCGGGCAAATCCACGCTGGCGAACCTCATCCCGCGGTTTTACGACGCAACGCAGGGACAGGTCCTTGTGTGCGGCGAAGACGTGCGGCAGCTGCGGCTGCAGGCGCTGCGGCCCTCGATCGGTGTCGTGCCGCAGAAGGCGCTGCTCTTCTCCGGCACCATCCGGGACAATCTGCGCTGGGGCAATGCCCAGGCCAGCGATGAAGACCTCTGGCAGGCACTGCAGGACGCGCAGGCCGATCAGGTCGTCCGCGGCAAGCAGGGCGGGCTGGACGCGGAAGTCGAGCCCGGCGGGCGCAATTTCTCCGGCGGCCAGCGCCAGCGGCTGACCATCGCCCGCGCACTGGTGCGGAGGCCCGCGATCCTCATCCTCGACGACAGCGCCTCCGCGCTGGACTTTGCGACGGACGCAGCGCTGCGCAAGGCGCTGGCGCATCTGCCGTGGAAGCCCACGGTCGTGCTGATCTCGCAGCGCGTGTCCTCCATCCGCCACGCGGATCAGATCCTCGTGCTCGACGACGGCCGTCTGGCCGGGACCGGCACGCATGACGAGCTGCTGCAGAGCTGCCCGGTCTATCAGGAGATCTGCCGCTCGCAGTATAAGAAGGAGGATGCGCAATGAAGCATGATTCATCCTGGGCGCTTCGGCGCGTGCTCAAAAGCCTCGGGCGGTATCTGCCGCTTCTGATCGTGTCTCTGGTGCTGGCGGCGGCCAGCGTGGCGGGGACGCTCTATATCCCCATTCTGGTCGGCGACGCCATCGACGCCGTCGTCGGCCCGGGGCAGGTCGATTTTGCCGCGGTCGGCATGCTGGCTGCGAAGATCGCCGTGCTGGCCGCGGGGACGGCACTTCTGCAGTGGGTCATGGCGGCCATCCACAACCGCGTCTGTTTCTGCGTGACGCGCGACGTGCGCCGCCAGGCGTTTTCCCATCTACAGCGGCTGCCGCTTGCGTATCTGGACAGCCATCCCTCCGGCGACACGCTCAGTCGCATGATCGCTGACGTCGACCAGTTTGCCGACGGTCTGCTCATGGGCTTCACACAGCTGTTTACCGGCGTTTTGACCATCGTGGGAACACTCGGCTTCATGCTTTCGATCAGCTGGAAGATCACGCTGGTCGTCGTGCTTCTGACGCCGCTTTCTCTGCTAGTGGCGAAAAAGTTCATCGCGGGCATACCTATTCCATGTTCCAGATGCAGTCCAAGGCCCGCGGCGAGCAGACCGCGCTCATCAATGAGCAGCTCGGCGGCCAGCGCGTCGTGCAGGCGTTCTCGCATGAGGACGAGAGTCTGCGCCAGTTTGACGCGATCAACGACCGTCTGACGGCGGCGACCATGCGCGCAACCTTCTTCTCGTCCATGACGAACCCCGTCTACGCGCATCATTTACAACATCATCTATGCCTGCGTCGGCTTTACCGGTGCGCTCAGCGCCGTGGCAGGGGCGATCACGGTCGGCGGGCTGTCGTGTTTCCTCAGCTACGCGAACCAGTATGCCAAGCCCTTCAACGAGATCACCGGCGTCGTCACCGAGCTGCAGAACGCGCTGGCCTGCGCCGCGCGGGTCTTCGAGCTCATCGACGAGCCGGCGGAGATCCCCGACGCGCCCGATGCCAAGGCGCTGACCGACGCCTCCGGCAGCGTGCAGCTGACGAATGTCGCCTTCTCCTACACGCCGGAGCAGCGGCTCATCGAGGAGCTGGACCTCACGGTCCGCCCCGGCGAGCGCGTCGCCATCGTCGGCCCGACGGGCTGCGGCAAGACGACGCTCATCAACCTGCTCATGCGCTTTTACGACGTGAAGGCGGCTCCATCGCCGTGGACGGCAGCGACATCCGCACCGTGACGCGGCAGAGCCTGCGCCATCAGTACGGCATGGTCCTGCAGGACACCTGGCTCAAATCCGGTACCGTGCGGGAAAATATCCGCCTGGCCAAGCCCGATGCGGCCGACGAAGAGGTCGAGACGGCCGCGAAAAAGGCGCACGCCGATTCGTTCATCCGCCGCCTGCCGAACGGCTACGATACGATGCTCTCCGACACGGGTGGGGCGCTGTCCGCGGGGCAGCGGCAGCTGCTGTGCATCGCGCGCGTGATGCTCTGCCTGCCGCCGATGCTGATCCTCGACGAGGCCACGAGCTCCATCGATACCCGCACCGAGGTCAAGATCCAGCAGGCCTTCGACACTATGATGCAGGCCCGGACAAGCTTCGTCGTGGCCCACCGCCGTCCACCATCCGCGAGGCGGACGTCATCCTCGTCATGCGGGACGGCCACATCGTCGAGCAGGGCAAACACGATGAGCTGCTCGCGAGAAACGGCTTCTACGCCAAGCTGTACCACAGTCAGTTCGAAGGATAACACACGCAGCCGCTTCCCTGGGGCGTATCGAAAACGCCACGGAAGCGGCTGCGCCTTTTTCTTGCATTTGCTGCCGGATGATGTTAATATGATACTATAAAAAAGCAAAGGAGCGGTCCCTTTGGCAAAACAGATCACGCGCATCGTATTGACCGGCGGGCCCCGCCGCAGGCAAAACGACGCTCACCAGCCGCATCCTGAAGGAATTCAAACAGGACGATGGCTGGCGCGTCATCACCATCCCCGAAACGGCAACCGAGCTGATGTCCGGCTTTGGCATCAAGCCCTTCGGCGGCTGCGTGTCGATGCTGGATTTTCAGGATTTTGTCGTCGCCGACCAGCTGCACAAGGAGCAGCTGGCGCTCAAGGCTGCCCAGATGGTGCCTGAGGAGCGCGTGATCGTGCTGTATGACCGCGCGCTGTTCGACAACAAGGCCTACGTCTCTGACGACGAGTTCCGGCAGGTGCTTTCCCACTTCGGCCTGACGGAGCAGCAGGCGCTGACGCACTACGATACCGTGCTCCACCTCGTTTCCTGCGCCAAGGGCGCGGAATTTGCCTACAATTTCGGCAACGAGGCCCGCTATGAGCCTCTGGAGGTCGCGCGGGAGAAGGACGAGCTGACGCTCCGCGCCTGGAGCGCGCATCCCAACGTCCACGTGATCGACAATTCCGTCGATTTTGAAGACAAGATCGCTGGAGGTCTGCGCGCGGTCTACGCCGCGATCGGCCGGCCGGCACAGCAGGAGGTCTGGCACAAGTATCTCATCGCCCTGCCCACCCTCCAGACCCTGGAGCAGACTTACCACGCCGCCAGCATCGACATGATGCAGACCTACCTGACCCGCGCCAACCCCAACGTCGTGCGCCGCGTCCGCCAGCAGAAAAACGGCGGGGATTACCTCTACTTCTACACTGAGAAGCGCACGACCGACTCCGGCCAGTGGGAGACGGAGAAGCCGATCTCCGAGAAGGAGTACATCCGCTATCTGATGGAGGGTGACACGAGCCTGCACACCGTCCACAAGACGAAGTACCGCTTCGTCTATCAGGGCTGCCGGTTTGAGATCGACGTCTACCCGTTCTCCAACGACCGCGCCATCATGCGCGCCGCCCTGCCGCAGGACGCGCCTGCGCTTCAGGCCCCGCCGGAGATCACCGTCCTGCGCGAGGTCACCGACGATCCCGCCTACAAAAACCGCCAGCTGGCCAAAAACCAGCGCCTGTAAACGAAGAGCTCCCCCCGGCCAGAGCGGCCGGGGGAGCTTTTTCGGTTTTCGGGAGAATTTTTCAGCCCCACAGGGCGGTCAACGATGGGATGACCTGCTTTTTCCGGGATACGACGCCCGGCAGGAAGCAGGTGTGGTCCTTGAGCTGCACGCCGAAGGCCTGCGTGATGATGTCCTCGTCGCCGAGGTACAGCAGGTGCGTGCCCTCGAGTAGCACGTCGGTCAGCATGAGGATCATGAGCGTGTAGCCGCGCTCTTCCATCGTCTTGCGCATGACGGACAGGAACTCGTCCTTGCGCTGCATCATGCGGTTGGAGTCGACGCAGGTGATCTGGCTGACACCGAAATCGTGGTCGGCGATGTGGAAATCCTTGAAATCCGTAAACAGCAGCACGTCGGCCGGCTTGTCGTCGGAGATGGAGGCGGAGAAGATGGTCTGCCCGAGCTCCTCGAGCGAAATATTGGCGATACGGGCCATGCGGTCGGCCATGCGGCGGTCGACGGCGGTGGAGGTCGGGGATTTGAACATGACGGTATCCGCGACGATGGCGGCGGCGATCAGCCCCGCGAGCTTCGCCGGGGGCATGAGCCCGCGCTCTTGATACATCTCGGCGATGATCGTCGCGGTCGAGCCGACCGGCTCGTTGCGGAAGTAGATGGGGCCGCCGGTCTGGATGTCGGCGAGGCGGTGGTGATCGATGATCTCGAGGATCTCCGCCTGCTCGAGGCCGGGGACGGACTGCGCTGCCTCATTGTGGTCGACGAGGACGACACGCTTGCGCCGCGGCTTGATGAGATGATACCGCGAGAGCGTGCCGACGACTTTGTCGTTTTCGTCGAGGATCGGGTAGCTGCGGTGGCGGCTCTTGAGCACGATCTCACGCACGTCGTCGAGATAATCGGTCAGGTGGAAGGCCTCAAGATCCTCCGTCCGGCAGACGCGGGCGACCTCGATGGCGTAGTAGACCATCCGGGCGGCCTTGTAGGCGTCGAACGGCGTGGCGATGATGCAGGTGTTTGTCTGCTGCTGGCGCAGCTTTCGGGCAGCTCCGCCTGGCAGACGATCAGGCAGCTGACCTGCTGCTCGAGCGCGCGGCGGGCCATCTCCGGCTGTTCGCCGATGATGACGATGGCGTCCGGGCCGCGGAACAGGAGATTTTCATTGTCCTGCGGCAGCGCGATGCTGACCTCGCCGCTGATGGTGTCGGCGAGATACCCGTCCTCGTTGATGATCTTGCCGTCAAGCACGCTCAGGAGGTTGAACACCGGGATCCGGTCGACCCGGGAGTCGGAGAGCGTGCGCATGTCGTAGCTCGCGATCTCGCTCGGCGAGAGCATGCCGTAGAGCTCGCCGTTGTCATTCGTGACGGGGATGGCGGGGATGGATCTGTTGTTCTGCAGCGCGGTCCAGGCACGGCTGACCGTCACGGCCCCGGACAGGGCGGGCGGCGTGTCGTAGTCGAGATCGCGGACCTGCGTGCGCATGGTCTGGATGCGGATGGGCGGCTCAAAGCCGAAGCGGCCGAGCACCAGCCGCGTCTCATCGGAGATGTGCCCGAGCCGGGCCGGGACGAATTCCCGGTCACCCAGCGCGTTGCGCAGCGCCGCATAGGCCATGGCAGAGACGATCGAGTCGGTATCCGGGTTGCGGTGGCCGGTGACATAGATGGGTTCCATGAGAAGCCTCCTTATGCTTGCGGAAATTCGATGCCCTGATGATGCAGGATGAAGCGCACGGGGTAATAGCGGTCAAGATAGTTTTTGCAGTACCATTCGTAGGTCGCGTCAGGCAGGTGGACGAGCTCGGGCGCCTGCGTGCGGAAGAGCTTGAAGGTGGTCTCGTCGCCGGAGAGCAGGGCGGCGGCCAGCTCCATCTCGCCCTCCTGCTCGAGGCGGTGGAGGGCTTTGTCCATGATGGCGGCGCAGGCTTGTCTCTTCTTCGTCCGCCAGCAGCTCCATGTTGCCGAGCCAGGCGAGAAAATCGTCGAGCTTCAGCTCGGTCCGGCCGCGGCGTGGGAGAGCTTGGTGAATTCCGGCTCCGCGTGCCGCTTGAGAATGTCGATGAGGTAGGTCAGCAGGTCATCGTCGAGGCAGACGCTGTCGAGGAAGATCTCGAAGATATCGCGCGTCTCGGTCCTGACCGGCTCCTGCGGCGCGGCGGGCGCCTCCTGCGTCTCCTGCGGCTGCGCGGCCGCGGCCAGCTGGGCGATGGCGGCGTTCAGCTCGGCGGGGTCAAAGCTGTCGTACTCGGACTGGGGGATCTCGGTGCCATCCTGCGCGGCGCAGGCGCGGACGAAGGCGGGATGCCCATCTCAGCGATCCCGGCCTGCAGCTGCAGCGCCTTTTTCAGATCGTCCTGCTCGCTCAGCGCAAGCCCCTCCGGCGCCTGCCGCGTCCCCTCGCAGATCTCGGAGAGATACTGCAGATAATACGGAATGAGAGACATAATTGTCCTCCTGTTTTTTCTTTCAGTGTACCATGCAGCGGGGGAAATGTCAAAAGCTTCACACTGGCTTTTTTCCGCTGCAGCAAAAAAGGCTTCCCTATGAGGGAAGCCATGACGGTGTCCTTTGTTTCATGGCCGATATCCGGCGCGCCGGTAACGAATGTCGGAATACCGAAATGATTGGCGCAGATGGCGATCTGCAGTGTTCCAACCTTGTTGACGACATAGCCGTCGAGGCAGATGGCGTCCGCCGCGCAGGTGAACAGATCCACGTGCTCCCGCTCCATGACGAAGGCGGGCATATTGTCGGTGATGACGGTCACGTCAAAGCCCATATCACGGCAGACCGTGGCTGTCAGGAGGCGCGCGCCCTGGAAGTACGGCCGTGTTTCCGGGCAGAACAGGCGGAGTCCTTCCGGCCTGCTTCGCTTCCTTCAGCATCATGCCGACGATCGTCTCGCCGAAGCACTGCGTCATGACCGTGCCGCCCGCGGGGATGAGCGGCACAAGATACTTTGCGATTTCATTGACCTTGCTGTAGCGGCGGTTATTGGCGTTCACCGCGTGCTCGCGGATGGCCAGGTCGACCGGACGCCCCTCACGAAGCGCCAGCTTCGCCGCCTCCAGACAGCCGTCGCAGACCAGCTTCATCCGCTTGGCCGTGGTCGGCCGGGCGTTCGAGATCGTCTCGTCCGCTGCGGCGAGGAAGGCGAGCTGCTCCGCCTCCGTTTTTTCCCGGCATTCATACGCGGCCAGCGCCATGCCCATGGCCGCCGCCGTGTACGGCCCCGCGCTCTGCGTGACCATATCGCGGATGGCCTGTGCGACCTCGCCGTGCGTTCGGCAGGTGACGAATTCGGTCTTCGCCGGATACACGCGGCGGTCGAGGATCCGCACCTCGCCCGCGTCGTACCACGCGACGTTTTCATATTGCAGCATGAAAGCCAGGCCTTCGTCTGCCCGGAACCATGTCATACGTCCATCTCCTCTACGATCTTTTGTCAGATACCGGCTGAAGCGGCCGGCGACGGCGGCGCCGG
>VOFC01000854.1_pt1 | contig 30000 bp, 64 predicted proteins | sample 5384161 | NCBI WGS metagenome assembly VOFC01 (sample SAMN12384722, study PRJNA508395) | human gut metagenome | isolation source: healthy gut B | host: Homo sapiens
AAAGCAATGCTTATTTATTCTATTTTAAGTACATATAAAAAGAATTAAAATTTTTAGGAAAATCAGATGAAAATATAGATTTAACAATGTCTGCAATTGCAGAGTTTAAAAAACATGGAGTAACAGTAGATGATCTAAAAAATGAAATAAATAATACAAAAGATACATATTTAAAATCTAAATTGTTAGATATGAGTTTATTATATCAAAAGTTTGAAGAAAAAAATAAAAGACAATTATATAGAAGAAACAGATTTATTAACAATGCTCGCAAATTGTTTAGAAAAAACAGATTTAGTAAAAAGAGAGTATTATATATATAGATGAATTTGCAGGTTTTACTTATCAGGAATATCAAGTAATAAAAGAATTAATAAAGCAAGCAAAACAAGTTAATATTACTATGTGTATAGATAATTTGAAACAAGGAAATAATCCAGAAGCGGATATATACTATTCTAATAAGGTAACATTATCAAAAATGCTAAATTTGGTTGAGGAAAATGAGTTTAAGTTAGAGCAACCAGTTGAATTAAAAAAACAATATAGATTTAAAACTGACGAATTAGAACATTTAAGTAATAATATTTATAATATAAAATCCACAAAATATGAAAAAATGTGGAAAACATACATCTATTTTTAGCAAAAAAAATGAGTATTCAGAAATAGAAGAAGTAGCAAAAACGATTAGTGAATTAGTTAGGCAAGAAAAAGCTAAGATATCAAGATATTTCTATTATTACAAAAAATATTAATGAATATGCATCTTTAGTAAGAGCTATTTTTGATAAGTATGAAATACCAGTGTTTATTGATGAAAAAAGAGATTTAAATCAAAATATTATTGTACAATACATATTGTCAATTCTAGAAATTTTAATAGGCAATTTTTCAAGTGAATCAGTTTTTAGTTATATAAAATTAGGATTTACAAATATTGATAAAGATGAAATTTTTGAATTAGAAAATTATTGTACAAAATGGGGAATTAAGCATAATAAATGGAAAAAAGATTTTATCTATGAATTAGAAAAAGAAGAAAAAGCAAAAGTAGAAAGACTAAATGAGCTAAGAAAGCAAATTATAGATCCTCTAGTTGCTATGCAACAAAAAAATAAAAAATGATAAATCAGCAGAGAATATAACAAGAGAGCTATATCAATTCTTACAAGAGCAAAAATTAGAAGAAAAGATTGCAATAAAAATAAAGAAATTAGAAGATAAAAGATTACTAGATTTAGCAAATGAATACAAGACAAGTTACAAGACAATATTGGATATTTTAGATGAGATTATTATTATATTTAAAAAATGAAAAAATGACGATAGATCAATACAGTAAAATATTAAAAATAGGTCTAAAAAATAGTGGATTAGAAAAATACCTGGAACACAAGATCAAGTCATATTAGGAGATGTAGATAGATCAAGAAGTCATAAAGTAAATACAGTGTTTATTATAGGAGTAAATGATGGAAGCTTTCCAAGTGTAAATAAAGATGAGGGATTTTTTAATGATGCAGATAGAGAATATTTAAAACAGGAAGGAATAGAACTTGCTAAAAGTACATTAGACAAATTATATGAAGATAATTTTAATATATATAAAGCATTTACAACTGCAGAAAATCAGATTTATTTATCTTATGTGTCTTCAGATTGTGATGGTAAATCATTAAGACCGTCAATATTAATTGGAAAAATAAAAAAAGATGTATCCAAAGTTACAAGAAAAAAGTGATGTAATCTATAAAGAATATAAAGTAGAAAATAAATTAAGTACATATGAACAACTAATAGAAAATATATCAAGGTTAAGAAATAAAAAAGAAAAAATTGATGATGTATGGTATTATATATATCAATATTATAAATCACAAAGTGATTGGAATAAAAAACTAGAAGCAGATTTAAAAGGTTTAGAATATACTAATTTGCCAGAGAAGATAAAAAAAAAGAAAATTTGGAAAAATTATATGGAAATACATTAAATACAAGTATATCAAGACTTGAAAAATATAGAAGTTGTCCATTTTCATACTATTTACAATATGGTTTAAAGCTAAAAAAGAAAAAGAACAACTAAAAATACAAAGTTTTAATACAGGTTCTTTTTTATGCATGAAACAATAGATGAGTTCTTTGAATATGTACGACAAGAAGGATTGAGTTTAGCAGAATTAGAAGAGGAACAGATAACAAAAATTGTTTCCGAGATAATTGAAAATAACTTAAAAATGAGCAAAAATTATATTTTTACAGCTACTGCAAAATATAAAGTTTTAGTAAGAAGATTAAAAAAAAAATTGTTAGCAAAGCACTTAAGTATATTATAGAAACAATTATCTATAGTGATTTTAGTATAGAAGGAACAGAAGTAGAATTTGGAAAAAAATGGTAGATATAAACCAATTGTACTAGAAATAGGAGAAGGAAAAAAAAAGTAGAAATAACAGGAAAATAGATAGAATAGATACATCGAAAAATGAAGATGGAAAATATTTAAGAATTATTGATTATAAGTCATCTGCTAAAAACATAGATTTAAATGAGGTGTATGCAGGATTACAAATACAACTTTTAACATATACAGATGCTATTTGCAGAGAAGAAGATATTATGCCAGCTGGAGTCTTTTTATTTTTCTTTGCTAGAACAAATGGTAAAAGCAGACAAAAAAAAATGACAGAAGATGAAATAGAAGAAACTATCAGAAAAAATTTCAAAATGAAGGGATTAATTATTGCAGATGTTAAAATAATTAAGATGAATGATAATACCTTAAAAAAACAGGAAATTCCAAACTAGTACCGGCAGCATTAACAACTTCAGGAACAATTAATGAAAAGTGGACAAAGGGAGTAAAAGCAGAGGAATTTAGGACCCTGCAAGAGTATATTTATAAAACAATAAAAGATATTTCAAAAGAAATATTGAGTGGAAATATTGATTTAAAACCATATTATAAAAAAAAGGAAAAACCCCATGTCAATATTGCGAATATAAAGCAGTTTGTGGATTTAATTCGAGACAGGAAAACAACACATATAATTATATAGAACAAAAATCAAAAGATGAAATTTTACTAAAAATGAAAAAGAACTTGGAGGAATAAAATGGATTTATCAAACCGAAATGTGATACACATAAAAAAAAAGGAGACACAGAATTTCTACAATTTAGAAAATTGTTAGAATATAAAGATGTCATAAACCATGCATATTCTTTAGGAACAAAATTGAATTTTAGAACTTCAACTATAAATAAAGAGAAATTACCAGAACAAGAATATGAAGCAGCAATTAAAAGCTATAAAAAATATGTAGTTCAATTAATTGTAATTACATTAATTTAGTAAAAACAAACCAGGAACATACAAATTGTGTTAAAATAGTAGAAAAAGGAAAATAAAAACGGCAGAACCCGATTTTAATTTAGAAAAATATTATAAGACAGATGGCTTAATAACAAACCAAAAAAATATCATTCTTTCCACTACAAATGCAGATTGTATTCTATTATTATTTTTTGATCCAGTAAAAAAGTAATAGCAAATACACACTCTGGCTGGAAAGGAACAATACAAAGAATAGCAGTAAAAACTGTAGAAAAAATGATAAAAGAATTTGAATGTAATCCCAAAGATATAATTTGTTGTATATGTCCCAGTATTAGAAAATGTCACTTTGAAGTAGAAAAAGATGTAAAAGATATGTTTGAAAATGAATTTAAAGATTTAGAAAATCTAAATAATATAATAGAAGAAAAAATACCAAATGCCAAATGGAATATTGATACTGTTTTAATAAATGAAATGATATTAGAAAAAAAACAAGGACTAAAAAAAGAAAATATAATAGATAGCGGAATTTGTAGTGTATGTAATTCAGACCTAATTCATTCTTATAGAGTAGAAAAAAAAAAAGGGCTACGGTTTAAATACAGCACTAATTAGTTTGAATTGAGACAAGAGGGACAGGTCTTATTTGTCTCATGAATTAAGTAGAAAAATGTCGAAAAATGAGGCGGATAAAAAATGAGACAAATAAGACCTGTCCCTCTTGTCTCAAAGGAGGAATTAAGATGATAATACCAAGAAAATTAGAAATAGGAGATACTATAGGAGTAGTAGCACCTTCTGATCCTATTATTGGAAAAAATATTGGGGAAATAATGAGAGCTAGAGAAATATTAGAAAAAGATGGATTTAAAGTTAAGTTCTCAAAAAAAATCTATTTTCTAATACTTGTGGTTATAGTGCAACAGCAAAAAGAAAAGGCAGAGGATATTAATGATATGTTTCAAGATAAAGATGTAAAAATGATATGGTGTGCAAAAGGAGGAAATAATTCTAATTCTGTTTTTGAATATTTAGATTATAATGTGATAAAAAATAATCCAAAGATAGTTTGCGGATATAGTGATATTACGTCATTAACTAATATGATTTTTTCAAAGACGGGTTTAGTTACTTTTAGTGGAACAAATTTTAAGACAATTGCCACAGATGAAAGGGATTATAGCTACAAAGAAATCATAAAAAGATTTGTAGAAGGAAGTTTAGAAATAGGAAGAGAAAAAAGTGGATATAAAACAATTAAAGATGGAAGTTCAGAAGGAGAATTAATTGGTGGAAATTTAAGTCTTACAAAAAGGATTAGTGGATGGAAAATATAAGATTGATTTTACAGATAAAATACTATTTTTGGAAGATTTGGGTTATGAAAGTGAACCAGCATTTATAAGCAATCATTTATATTATATGAAACAAAATGGTGTTTTTGAGCAAGTAAATGGATTATGGATAGGAAATTATACTCACGAAAGTAAAATAAAATTAGAAAAAATAGTTTTAGATGTTATTGAAAATGACTATACTTTTCCGATTATAAAATCAAATAATTTTGGACATATAGAAACGAAAACTGTAATTCCAATAGGTACAAAAGCAAAAATTGATACAAACAAAACAGTAAAAAATAGAATTAATAGAATCATGTGTAAAATAGTAAAAAAGAAATAAAGGGAGCAAAAATATGTATAATACATTTGAAGAATTAGAAGAGTCAATAAAAGGTTGTAATAAATGTAAATTATATAAAACAAGACAGAATATAGTTTTTGGTGTGGGAAAAAAAGATGCTAGACTTATGTTTATTGGAGAAGGACCTGGAGCAGATGAGGATAGATTACGGAGAACCATTTGTAGGTAAAGCGGGTAAGCTAATGAATATGGCGTTTCAGACTTTAGGTATAAAAAGAGAAAATGTTTATATAGCTAATATTGTTAAATGTAGACCACCATTAAATAGTAAATCCGGAAGAAGATGAATGTGAAGCCTGTATGAATTATCTTAGAAATCAAGTAATATTAGTAAGACCAGAAATTATAGTTCTTTTGCGGTAGTGTAGCCTTAAAACATATTTTAGGCAAAGAATATGGAATTACAGCTTCCAGAGGAAAATGGGTAGAAAAAAAAGGAAATAAAATATATGCCTACATGGCATCCTGCTGCACTTTTAAGAGATGAAACAAAGAAGATAGACTTTATAAAAGATTTGCAGCTAGTTTTAGAAGAATTAAACAAGTAGTCAGTAAAATTGAATAATTTATAAATTTATTATAAAATATACACATAAAAATATAGGATTACTAAAGGAGAAGTAAAAATGCAGAAAATTCAAAAAAATAAGAGATGAAGCAAATTACTGTTTGAATTGTAAAGTTAAACCATGTTCAAAAAAAAAGGATGTCCATTACATAATAATATACCTGAATTTATTCAACAAATAAAAAAAGAAAATTACGAAAAGGCATATGAGATTTTAAGCGAGACAACAGTATTGCCAGGGGTTTGCGGAAAAATATGTCCACATTTCAAGCAATGTCAAGGATCATGTATAAGAGGGATAAAAGGTGAACCGGTTTCAATTGGAAAATTAGAATCATGTGTATTTGAACAAGCTATGGAAAAAGGAGTAACTTTAAAGAAATGTTGGGAAAAACAAATATATCAAAATAAGAAAGAAAATGAACAGAAAAGAGTTGCTGTAATTGGAGGTGGACCATCAGGTTTAACAGCTAGTGCTTTTTTTGGCCAAAAGCGGTATTAAAGTTACTATATATGAAAAATATAGTTATTTAGGTGGTCTTTTAATATATGGAATTCAGAATTTAGATTACCAAAACAAGAAGTAAAAAAAGACTATTAATAACATTTTAGAGTTAGGAATAGAGGTAAAATATAATCAAGAATTAGGAAAAAATTTAAATTTAGAAGATTTAAAAGAAGAATATGATGCTATACTTTTTAGGATTTGGAGCCAATGTTTCTTGTAAAATGGGAGTGGAAGGAGAAAAATTAGAAGGAGTTTTTGGAGGAAACGAGCTATTAGAATATAATAGACATCCTAATTATAAAGGAATGTATGTTGCTGTAATTGGTGGAGGTAATGTTGCATGGATTGTGCTAGAACGATAAAGAGACTAGGAGCAAAAGAAGTTACAGTAATATATAGAAGAGCTAGAGAACAAATGCCTGCTGAAAATAAAGAAATTAAAGATGCAATGGATGAAGGCATAAAATTTTTATTTCAAAATAATATTGTAAAAATAATAGGAAATGATAAAGTTAAGGAATTAGAACTTATAGAAACAAAGCTAATTCAAAAAAAGATAGTGAAACAAGGCTTGTACCAGTAAATATTGAAAATAGTAATTATAAAATTAGTATGGATTATATTGTAATGGCTTTAGGTTCTGAACCTGCAACATTTGTTCAAAAATTAGGGCTTAAATTGGATAAATGGGGAAATATTAAAATAGATGAGAATTACCAAACTTCAGATTCAAAAATATATGCATGTGGAGATTTAGCAGGTATTAGAAAAACTGTTGCATGGGCAGCATATTCAGGAAGAGAAGCTGCAAATAAGATTATAGAAAAAAATAAAATAAATTAATGTTCACTTTAAAGTGAACATTAATTTATTTTTTCAGTAACATTTTTTTCACCAAAAATTAATTTTTTTTAGAGCCTTAAAAAAAATGATATTATTTTACTTTCCTTTTTAGTAATAAGTTTAATTGCATTTTCAACATTGCCATTCTCTAAAGCATTATATTTATTTTCTAATTGTTCCATTTTATTTACATAGTAATCATTAAAAAATGTATATCCTTCTGTACTACCTAAATAATCTTTAAATGAATATAATTTTCTTCTATAATTTTCAACATCTTCTAAGGTACTAAAATTATAAAATGCTTTATCAAAATAACTAGAAATTATTAGATTTTGAGTTCTCATAAAAGTTAACATTATCTCACTTTTTAATTCATCAATCTTTTTTAACATTCCATCAATTTTTTTTATTTCTGTCAGATACACCGCGCAATTTTATTATTGAGTTTTATAATAGATTCTTCATCATTAAAAATATCATCAAAAGCATTTTGAATTGCCATAAAAGTTTTTGGAGATGTTGCATCAGCAAATTTCTTTTTGAAATTATCATTACTATTTATTGTACTCTCAAAAAAAACATCTTCACCAGTAATATAAGCCATTTGATTTACAAGACAACATTCTAAAGGATAATAAGACGGACTAATTGTTTCAAAACTAATTCCAAAATATTTAACGAAATCTCTAGGAATACCATTAATTTTTGAAGCCATAAGTTGTACAGAGGCTTCATTTTAGTCCTAATCCGTATATTTTAAATTCTGTATAATCACAAAGTCCCATTCTAATTAAATAATTTTTTTTTTGTCTTTTACTTCTTGGATATAGTGAATACATTCATGAATTGCAAATTCTTCTAAATCTTCATCTTGGATGTGTTCATTAAAATAAATAGAAGAATTTTTATAAAAATAGTTAGCCTCAGCCATTCCATCTGGCATATTAGCTTTGTACATATTTAATCTAGACAGTTTAATAAAAAGTTCATTTTGGTTTAAGCAAAATTGAGGAAATGTATCACATATTTTTACAGCAACATTTCTTGCAATCGAATTTATTTTTAAAGTATCTAATTTATTTGTAATTATAATTCCATCTTTTTTTAAATCTGATTCTACGCTCATTTATTATTCTCCTTAATTATATAACAATATTATACTATAAATAACAAGTAAATGTATTTCAGAAATATTAAATATTAATTACAGTTTAGTTACAAAAAATAAAATAACAAGAAAAAATGGAAAAAATAAAAATTGAATTACGAAAAATAAGTAAAACAGTAGCTAAAATTGAAGTAGAACATGGAGAAAAACTACAAATTTTATTTGATGCATTTAAAGTGCATGACCAAAAGATAGACAGAATTGAGCAAAAATTAGATAATCACGAAAAAAAAAATAATAAATAGGCATAGTGACGAAATTTATTATTTTACAACAATATTATAAATTTTATTTTTTACATATATTTCTTTAATAATATTTTTTCCATTAAGTTTTAAATCAACAACATTATGAACTTTTTTCTTTAACCGAAGTTTCATCTTCATTAAGTAGAATTTGAACAGTTCCTTTTAATTTTCCATTGAATTGAATAGGCAATGTTATTTCATTAGCAATAGTCTTAGATTCGTCATATTCAGGCCAATCCATATAAGCAAAATCATTTGACTCATCAAGTACAGTATGTAGTAATTCCTCAGTCATATGTGGAGCAAAAGGATTTAATAATTGCAAAAATGTTTTAAATTCAGCTTTGTTAATTGATTTTTCTTTATAAAATTCATTAACCATTGTCATAAAGGTAGAAATACAAGTATTAAATTTCATATTTTCAATATCAGAAGAAACTTTTTTATAGCTCTATGCATCATTTGTTCAAATTTAGCAGAATATTCATTTCCATCGATTAATATTGTTTGTAAATTCCAAACTCTATCTAAAAATTTTGCACAACCTCTAATACTTTCCATAGACCAAGGAGCTGTTGATCAAAAGGATCCATGAACATCTCATAAAATAAGAAACAGACTCTTGAAAAAAAAATGAAAAATGATACAATGCGTTGAAAGAGGTGGAAACGTGATAGATTTAAAAAAAAGCTAATGAGGAATTTGATAAGTATGTTAAAAATTATAACTCAGAGGATAAAAAGATTGCTTTAAAAATAGAACATATTAAAAGGGTTTCAGAAATATCAGGGATAATATCAGAAAATTTAAATTTAGATAAAGAAAACATAGAATTAGCAAAGTTAATAGGTTTGTTACATGATATAGGAAGATTTGAACAAATAAAGCAATACAATACTTTTTCAGATAAAGATAGCATTGATCATGGTAAACTTGGAGTAGAAATTTTATTCAAACAGGGAAAAATAAGAAATTTTATAGAATCTGCGAAATATGACGAAATTATAAAAAAGCAATTTTAAATCATAATAGAAAAGAAATAGAAAAAGGACTAAATCCAAAAAGAATTACTTCATTCAAAAAAATTATTAGAGATGCTGATAAAATAGATATACTTTTTTATATTATGACTTTTGAAGAAAAAAGGACAGTCTTTAACAAAGATGATATATCAGATGAAAAAATAACTGATAAAATTTATGAAGAATTTATGCAAATGAAATTACTTGATTATAAAAAAATACAAACCAATGTATACAGGGTAATCGCACATTTTGCATATATTTATGATTTTAATTTTAACTTTAGTTATGAATATGTTAATAATAAACAATATTTAGATAAAATCTATAAAAGACATACATTTACTGATAATGACACAATGAAAAGATATAATTTAATTTATGATACAGCAAAAAAAAATATATAAAAGAAAAAACAAAATAAAGGATGATAAAATTGGGCAAAAATTATTAATAACCGAAAAACCATCAGTTGCAATGGAATTTGCAAAAGCGCTAAAAATAACAACTAATCGAAAAAATGGATATTTAGAATCAGAAAAATGGATAATTACATGGTGTGTAGGACATTTAGTAACTATGAGCTACCCAGAAAAATATGATGAAAAACTAAAATTTTGGAGATTAGACACATTACCATTTATCCCTTCAGATTGGAAATATGAAATTATACCTCAAGTAGAAAATCAATTTAATATAGTTAAAGGACTAATGCAAAGAGAAGATATAGAAGAAATTTATAATGCAGGAGATTCAGGAAGAGAGGGAGAATATATTCAAAGATTGGTATTTATGATGGCACACCCTAATCCAAATGCAAAAATGAAAAGAGTATGGATTGATTCACAAACAGAAGAAGAAATTTTAAGAGGTATTAGAGAAGACAAAAGATTTATCTGAATATGATAGTTTATCAGATAGTGCATATTTAAGAGCTAAAGAGGATTATTTAATAGGAATTAATTTTTCAAGATTATTGTCAATTATATATGGAAGAAATTTAGCAAGTAAAATAAATGAAGAAAGAGCTTCTATTTCAGTAGGACGTGTTATGACTTGTGTTCTAGGTATGATCGTTGCAAGAGAAAGAGAAATTAGAAACTTTGTAAAAACAAAGTATTATAAAATTATTCGGAGAATTTGGAGATGAACAATCATCTTTTCAAGCTGAGTGGAAATCAACAGAAAGATCAAAAATGTTTGAATCAAATAAATTGTACAATGAATCAGGATTTAAAAAAAAGAGGATGATGCAAAACAATTTATACAAAGTATTCAAGGCAAAATAGCGAAAATAGCAAATTTAAAAAAATCAAAAACACAAAAAGAAAATGCACCATTATTATTTAACTTAGCTGAAATACAAAATCAATGTACTAAAAGATTTAAGATAAAACCAGATGAGACGCTAGAAATAATACAAAATTTATATGAAAAAAAATTAGTAACTTATCCAAGAACAGATGCTAGAGTACTTTCTACAGCAGTAGCAAAAGAAATTACAAAGAACTTAAATGGAATAGCTAGAGGATATAAAGACGAAGAAGTGCAAGGATATAAGAAAAATGGTAGATGAAAAATATTCTACTAACATAATAAAAACAAAATATGTAAATGATAGCAAAATAACAGACCATTATGCTATTATTCCAACTGGTCAAGGATATGAAAATTATAATAATTTACCAGAATTACACAAAAAAAAGTATATAAAGTAATAGTATCTAGATTTTTAGCTATTTTTTATCCACCAGCAGAATATAATAAAATTCAGGTAACAGTTGAGATAGAAGATGAAAAGACGATAGAAACCTTCAATTGTAGTGGGAAAGTATGTATAAATAAAGGATTTTTTAGAAATATTAAAACCGGAAGAAAAAGAAGAAAAAAAAATGGAGAAAAAGTGGATAATTCAAATGAAGAAGAAAAACAAAATGATTTAGAAATCTTAAAAAATTTAAAAAAGGACAGGAAGTAGAGATTAGAAACTTTGAATTAAAAGAAGCGGAAACATCACCACCTACAAGATATAATTCAGGATCTATAATATTAGCTATGGAAAATGCGGGAAAATTAATAGAAGATGAAGAATTAAGAGAACAAATAAAAGGTGCAGGCATTGGAACAAGTGCTACAAGGGCAGAAATAATGAAAAAACTTGAAAAAATAAAATACATAGAAATTAATACAAAAACTCAGATTATTACACCTACTAAAAAAAAGGAGAATTAATTTATGATATTGTATATCAATCAATGCCAGATATGTTAAATCCTAAATTAACAGCCAGCTGGGAGAAAAGGATTAGATATGGTAGCAAAGAAAGAAATAGAGCCTAAAGAATTTATGGGAAAATTAGAAAAGTATATTTATTCAAAATTTGATAGATTAGTAGTAAAAATATAGAAAAAATAATGTCAAATAATTGACAAAATATTAACAATTTGATATAAAATTTGTATACAAAAGAAAGGAGAATGAAAAATGAACGAGAAAAAAATACAAGTCAGTTGTAGTAATTTGGGGAGTTATTTTACTTACATTACAAGCATTAGCACTTATCGATGTAGTAGGACTTAGACCAAATTTATATAATCAACTATCAAAGTTAGAAACATCATTTATTGCAGTAGGACTTCTTATATTAATTTTAGCATATATGCTTTTATCATTAAATAAGAAAAAATCAGGAGCAATTATAGGAGTATTAACAGGATTACTTTATATGCTAACATTTAATGTTGCAAATATGATAGCAGGAATATTTTTTATTGCTTATTGTGCATGGATTCTTTTTTGAAATGGGCAAAGAGTCAAAAAAAAAGTAGTAGATAATAAAAAAGAAGAAATAACAGAGCAAAAAAGTGCTTCATAATGAAGTACTTTATTTTTTATAAAAAGTGTAGTATAATATAAAACATCTAAAGTGTTATGCTAGGAGAAAAAATGAATCAAATATTAGGAGAGCTTGGAAAAAGCCAAAAGTTTAAAGAATTACTAAATCAAATAGAAAATAAACAAAGTCCGATAGCAATATCGGGCTTAAATGACGTGGGAGCAGTGCAAATTGAAACAGCTATAAATCAATTTGGAAAAAAGCCAATTTGTATTATTACTTATAACGAAATACAAGCTAAGAAAATATATGAAAATGTCAAATATTTTACAGAGAATGTTGTATTATTTCCAAAAAAAGAAATAGTTACATATGATTATATTGCAGAAAGTAAAGATTTGCCATATAGAAGAATAGAGACATTAAATGAAATACAATCAAAAAGAAATTTAATTGTAGTAACAACAATAGAAGCAGCAATGCAAAAATTACCAGCAAAAGATAAACTATATAAAAATAAACTAAAATTTAAGATAGGAGATAGTTTCAATTTAGACAAATTAAAACAAAAATTAGTAGAACTTGGATATACCAGATGTGAATTGATTGAAGGAAGAGGACAATTTAGTATAAGAGGCGGAATTGTTGATATTTCAATTAGTTATAAAACAGGAATAAGAATTGAGTTTTGGGGAGATGAGATAGACTCTATTCGTGACTTTAATATTTCTACACAAAGATCAATTAATACAAAAGAAAATGTAATTATATATCCTGCTCATGAATATGTGCTAGAGAAAGGGATAGAAGAAATCTGCGATAAAATAAAAAAAGATAATGCAAATAAAAGAAATAATAGAAGAAGATATAGAACAAATAAAAGCTGGAAATTATATTAGTAAAATTGATAAATATTTTGACAGTTTCTATGAAAAGCAAGGAACGATATTAGATTATCTAAATAATAATTATTGTATATTTTTAGATGAAATAGGAAAAATTAATCAGAGAAAAAAAATATACAAGAAGATAATAAAAATTTAAAGATAGCTTTAATTGAAAAAAAGAAAATAGTGCCAAATGCAATTTCGAATATGATAAAAATAGAAAATATAAATAAAATTTTAGAAAAAAGACAGTTGATATAAATAGAAAAGCAAGATACTAATATAAAAGTACAAGCAGAAAAATATAAATTTAATTATCGAGAAATAAATTATTTTAAAAGTGAGATAGATAACTTATTTACAGATTTAGAAAAAGCAATTAATGAAAAAAAAGAAGGTTTATATTTTATTAGAAACAAAAGAAAAAGCTAAAAAATTAAAACAAATACTAGAAAAAGAGAAATAATCTGTAGAATAGAAGAAAAGCTAGATAAAACAATAATAGTTTCATCAATAGAAAGTATTATAACAATTTCTGTTGGAAAACTATCTTCTGGATTTGAAAATCATGAATTAAATCAAATTGTAATTATTGCAGATGAATTAATTAGTGAAGAAAAAATAAAAAGAAAATATATACCAACAGCTTATAAAGAAGGAGAAAAAGTTGTATTTGCAGATTTAAAAATAGGAGATTATGTTGTACATAAGAAGTATGGAATTGGAATTTATATAGGAGTAAATACAATAAAAAGCAGATGGAACTATTAAAGATTACATTAAAATAAAATACCAAGATGATGATATTTTATATATACCAACAAACGATAGGATTCAATAAGAAAGTATGTTGGAGGAGATGCAATACAACCTAAAATTAATAAATTAGGAAGTAAAGACTGGGAAAAAACGAAATCTAAAGTAAAGAAAAATTTAAGAGAAGTCGCAAAAGAATTAATAGAACTATATGCAAAACGAGAAAAAATTCAAGGATATAGTTTTAGCAAAGATACCCCATGGCAAAAAGAATTTGAGGATAAATTTCCATATCAAGAAACAGAGGATCAATTAAGATGTATAGATGAAGTAAAAAAAGATATGGAAAATGAAAAGCCAATGGATAGACTTCTATGTGGGGATGTTGGTTATGGTAAAACAGAAGTAGCAATTAGAGCAGCATTTAAAGCCACAATGGATGGAAAACAAGTAGCATATTTAGCTCCTACAACAGTACTTGCAGAGCAACAATATCAAGAATTTAAAGAAAGAATGAAAGACTTCCCAATAAAAGTAGAAATATTAAATAGATTTAAAAATAAAAAATATCAATCTGAAGTTGTTAAGAATTTAGCATTAGGAGAAATTGATATATTAATTGGAACACATAGATTATTAGGTAAAGATGTCGAATTTAGTGATTTGGGATTATTGATAATAGATGAAGAGCAACGTTTTGGTGTAAAAGCAAAAGAGAAAATAAAGCAATATAAAACAAATGTAGACGTTTTAACAATGACAGCAACCCCTATTCCAAGAACTATGCATATGTCAATTGTAGGAATAAGAGACATGTCTGTTATATACGAACCTCCACGTAATAGGAGACCTGTTCAAACCTATGTATTAGAATATGATGCAGAAGTTATAAAAGAAGCAATAACAAAAGAATTAGAAAGGGAAGGTCAGGTATTTTATCTATTTAATAATGTGGAAGGTATAGAAAGAAAAGCAAGTCAAATTTCAAATTTAGTGCCAGAAGCAAATGTTGCTTACGCACATGGTCAAATGTCAGGGACAAAAATTGAAGAAATTATGCAAGATTTTATAGATAAAAAAATCAAATGTGTTAGTATGTACTACTATTTTAGAATCAGGTATTGATATTCCAAATGCTAATACTATAATTGTAGAAAATGCCGATAGAATGGGATTAGCACAATTGTATCAAATCAGAGGTAGAGTAGGTAGAAGTGATAGGCAAGCATATGCATATATTACTTATAAAAGAGATAAATTACTTTCAGAAGTTGCAGATAAAAGATTAAAGGCAATCAAGGAATTTACTGAATTCGGATCTGGATTTAAAATAGCAATGAGAGATTTAGAAATTCGTGGAGCAGGAAGTTTACTAGGAGAAATACAGTCAGGACATTTAGAGCAAGTTGGTTATGATACGTATTGCAATTTACTAGATGAAGTAGTAAAAGAAATGAAGGGTATAGAAGTAAGGCCAGAAACAGAAATTCAAATTGATTTAAATGTAACAAGTTATATTCCAGACGAATATATAAGCGATTCAAATCAAAAAAATAGAAGTATATCAAAATATTGCTTTATGTAGAAATGAAGAAGATATTCAAAATGTCATTGATGAAATTATAGATAGATTTGGAAACATGCCAAAAGAATTAGAAAATTTAATTGATATAGCAAGAATAAAATATATATCAAAGAAATTAGATATAGAAAAAAATTGCAAGTAGAAAAAATGCAGTAGTATTTACATTTAAAGCAAGTAGTAGTGAAGATAAATTTAAAATAGATATAGCACAATTGGTAAAGAAATATGGAACAAAGATAAAATTCTCAGCTGGAATAAAGCCAATGATAACATTAGATATAGGAACAAGTAGTGAAAGAAAAGTTTTAAATGATACTACAAAATTTGTTAAATATTTATTAGGTTAAATTTATGTTTTGGAGGAATAAAAATAATGCAAGTAATATCAAGTAAAGATAATGAATTAATAAAACACATAAGAAAGCTAAAAAGAAAGAAAAAAAAGAAAGAGATGCAAGTAATGAATATTTGGTAGAAGGAATTAAAATAGTAAAAGAAGCAATCCAAGAGAATGCTAAAATAAAACAAATAATCTTATGTGATGATTGTGAAAAACAGAAAGTATACCAAAAGACTTGATGTATGAAATTGCTAAACATAACTGTATATATGTAACAAGTAAACTTTTTAAATATATATCTGAAGTGCAAGAGCCTCAGGGAGTGCTTGCTGTTATAGAAAAAAAACAATGGGGATAAAACAATTGATTATACACAAGATATTATTGTAGCATTAGATGATGTTCAAGATCCTGGAAATTTAGGAACAATCCTTAGAACTGTTGACAGTGTTGGAGTAAACCAAATATTGGTATCAAAAGGAACAGCAGATAGCTATAATCCAAAAGTAGTACGTTCAACAATGGGAGCAATCTTTAGAGTTAAAATAATAGAATGTGAGGACTTGAAAAAAACTTTAAAAAGAAATAAAAAACACAAATTTAAAATAGTAGTATCATCACTTCAAACAGAAAATACAATATATGATATAATTACTATAAAAAAGTAATAATTATAGGAAATGAAGCAAATGGAGTGGAACAACAAATACAAGAAATAGCAGACGAGAAAATAAAAATACCAATGATTCGGAAAAACAGAAAGCTTAAATGCATCAGTAGCAACAGGAATTATTTTGTATGAATATGTGAGACAGAAGGGACAGGTCTAAAATGTCCCATGAATTTTGTCGAATCATATAAAATTATAAATAATACAAAAAAAGACATAAATTGACATGAAAATGGGACATTTTAGACCTGTCCCTTCTGTCTCTTCTGTCTTAAAGGAGAATAAAATATGAAGTTAGATATAGTAATGGTAGAACCAGAGATACCACAAAATACAGGAAATATAGCAAGAACTTGTGCAGCAATTGGAGCAAAGTTACATTTAGTGCATCCACTAGGATTTGATATATCTGAGAAGGCTGTTAAAAAGAGCAGGATTAGATTATTGGGATAAAGTTGAAATAGAAGAACATGAAAGTTTTGAAGATTTTTAAAGAAATATAAACCTGAAGAAAATAATATGTTTTTTTGCTACAACTAAAGGAAAACATGTATATTCAGATCCAGATTATAGAGGTATGAATGAAGTGTTTATATTGTTTGGGAAAAGAGACAAAAGGATTGCCAGAACATATTTTACAAAAGTATATTAATCAGACAATTAGAATACAAATGAGACATACATTGCGTTCATTAAATTTATCAAATTCAGTAGCAATTGTAGCATTTGAAGTTTTAAGGCAAAAAAGATTTTGAACAGTTGGAAGAAATAAGCAGTTATTTTGATTAAAATATAAGTACGAATGTAATACATATAGAACATAATTGTCGAATTTTGCGATGAAAAATTAGTAAAAAACAGGAAAAAAACTTGGATTTTTCCTGTTTTTGTGGTTTAATATATTTAAGGTGATTTCAAAATAATTTAAATCATAATTTATTTTTTTAGAAATTTTAATTCTATTTTTAAATTCGAAAATTCAATCTAATTACCAAGAAATAAAAAATAAGGAGGTGGTATACAGGCTATATAAGAAAAATACATTTTACTAATTAATAAATATTGACATTCACATCAAAAAACAATATAATAGGGAGGGAAAGATTTGAAAGTATTTACATACAAAAACTACATTAAATGTATACATACTTTAAGACTAAATGCGATTTTTCAATTAGCAGAGGAAAATGCTAATTATAACATAAATCGAAACAAAATTAATAACAGACATGACAAATTAATAAAAAATATCCTAAAAGATGAAAAAAGAAATGAGAAAATTTATAAATGATTTTCTTGAACCTAATGAAAAAATACAAAGTCAAGACCTTATAAAATATACTAATAGTTATATTACAAAAAAAGTATAAATCAAACGAAGCGGACATAGTTTATAGTCTAAAAAGCAAAGAAGTATTTTTTTAGTAGAACATCAATCAAAAAAATTGATAACAATATGCCATATAGAATTCTAAATTATTGTATAGATATTATCCAAGAATGGAAAAAGTCAAAGAAAATAAATCAAAATACAAGATATCCAATTATTGTTCCAATTATTATTTATACAGGAAATGAAAAATGGAAAATACCAAAAAATTTTAAAGAAAAGCAAATATCTGATTATGTATTCGAAAATTACAAAATAGATTTAGAATATAATTTGATTGAAATAAACAAATTATCTAAATCATTTTTATTGCAAAAACAAAGCTTATTTGGTTATGGAATGATAATAGAAAAATCAAAGAATAAACAAGAACTAAAAGAAAATCTAGAGCTGATTGTAAAACATGCAAAAAATAAAAAACAGTTGTATGAGATAAGCAATATAATATATTATTTGCTAAATGATACATTAGAAGAAGTAACACAAAAATGAATTACTAGAAAAATTAGAAATTAAAATAAAGAAAGGAGATATTATGAGTGATTTATATGAAAGACTAGTAAATGAAAATCGAGAAATGATAAGGAAAGGAAAAAAGAAGGCAAAATAGAAGGCAAAATAGAAGGAAAATTAGAAGTGGCAAAAAAGATTAATAAAAAAAGGAATAGATGAAAAAATAATAATAGAAAGTACTGAAATTAATAAAGAAGAATTGCTAAAGCTAAAGAAAGAAGTATTATAAATAAAATTACACTTTTTAAATTCATTTAAATTAAAAACAAGATATTAAACAAGAATGTTTTCTGTATCATACAGGAGACATTATTTTTTTTATACTATTAGATTAATTTAGCAAAAAAAGAACTCCTCATATATATTTTACATAAAATATATTAGAAGAATATGAGGAGGAATGAAATGGAAAATATTTTAGAAGTAAAGAATATAAGCAAGAAATATCAAAATAAAGAAGGAGAAATATTAGCACTTAAAAATGTAAATTTTAGAGTAAAAAGGGTGAATTTGTAAGTATTATAGGACCAAGTGGATGTGGAAAATCCACACTATTATCAATTATTGCAGGACTAGAAGAAAAACAACAGGAGAAATATACATAGAAGGAGAAAAAAGTAAATGGAATTTCTAGCAAAATAGGATATATGTTACAAAGGGATTGTTTACTAGAATGGAGAAATATTTTAAGCAATACAATGTTTGGGCTAGAGGTAGAAAAAGGAAAAAAGGATAATGTAAATAAAGAATATGTATTAGAATTACTAAAAAAAATATAATTTATACGAATTTAAAGATAAATATCCTTCAGAATTATCAGGAGGAATGAGGCAAAGAGTAGCACTTATTAGAACACTTGCAGTAAAACCTAAGATTTTATTATTGGATGAAGCATTTTCAGCTTTAGATTATCAAACAAGAATAATGGTAACAAATGATATATATGATATTTTGCGAAAAGAAAAAATTACTGCAATTATAGTGACACATGATATTTCAGAAGCAATTAGTATGTCAGATAGAGTGTTAGTATTAAGCAAGAGACCAGGGACAATAAAAGATATTCATAAAATTAATTTTGGTATAGAAAATAGAACACCAATAAATTGTAGAGAAAGCCCAAAATTTAGTCAATACTTTAATACTCTATGGAAGGAGTTGGGAGTAGATGAATAAAATAATAATTTCAAAAAAGATAGAAAAGAATATCTAGAAAAAAAAAGATAAAAAAAAGAAAATATTTAATTTTATTAACACAAATATTAATACTTGTATCTTTTTTAGGAATATGGGAAATTTTAGCTGATAATGGTATAATAGACAGTTTTATAACAAGCCAGCCAAGTAAAATATTTGCAACCTTTATGAATTTAACTTCAAATGATTTATTAAAACATATAGGAGTTACAGTATATGAAACAGTAGTAGGATTTTTTTAGTAGGAACAACTTTAGGAATAGCAATAGCAATTATTTTATGGTGGTCTAATTTTTTGTCAAAAGTTGCAGAACCATATTTAGTTGTATTAAATAGTTTACCTAAAAGTAGCACTTCGGACCAATAATTATTATTTGGGTTGGAGCAGGAACGCCAGCAATTATTGTTATGGCAGTAGCAATTTCTTTGATTGTAACAATATTAGAAAACCTAAATGGCTTTTTAAGAACTGATAAAGAAATAATTAAAATGGCAAAAACGTTTAAGGCAAGTAAATTTCAAATACTAACAAAAATTATTATTCCAGCCAATATATCAACATTTATAAATTCACTAAAAGTTAATATTGGACTTTCTTTGGTTGGAGTTATATCTGGAGAATTTTTAGTATCAAAAGCAGGATTAGGATATTTAATTGTGTATGGAGGGCAAGTATTCAAATTAGACTTAGTTATGACAAGTGTTATTATATTAGGAATTGTAGCGGGAATAATGTATTTAGCAGTGTTGTTACTTGAAAAATTTATAGTAAAGTCAAAAAAATTATTAATATATTTACCATATATAAAAATTACAATTATATTAAAAAAAATTACAAATAAAATAATTTTATTTATAATGTTGACAAGTATTTGGTGTTGATGATATATTTAAATTGTATTTTTAAAATTGTAAAAGGGAAAACAAAATTTTTTCATTTGTTTTTTCAACTGATAGTACAAATAAAATATGTACTACAGTAAAAGAAAGGGAGGAATAAATATGGCAAAAATACAAAATGTTGATTATGAGGCAATGCCAAAACAAGCAAAGCAAATGAGGTCATATGGACAACAACTAAATACACAAATGACAAATGCATATAAAAGTATTGAAAATATGCATAATTCTTGGTATGGAAAGAGATACAACGAATTAGTAAAACAATTTAATAATCTTACAACACAAATTAATGAAATGTTAACATTAGTTGTAACTGATATACCATATGCACTTGAAACAGTTGCAAATAATTATTCACAAGCGGATAGAGGAACAAATGCAACAGCAGCGCAAAAAAACATCACCTAAAAAAATAACAAACTTAACAATACATAATGATGTTGGAATGAAGTTTGTAACAAGCAATGTTGAGTCAGTACAAAAGAGTGTATCAACTAACTTTAAAAATGCAAAAGATCAAATGAATAAAATTCAAGCAGAATATACAAAAAAAATAAAATGGCAGAGTGAGGCTTCAGAAGCTTTTTAAAAGCAAATTTAATAAATTAAAACAAAATATAATCTCATCTTTTGAAAATATAGAAAGTCAATTCACAAAACTTATGACTCAAACTAAAAATGATATTGAAAAAAACAGAAAAAGCAAATACAGTATCATAATTATAAAGCACATAGTATATGTGCTTTCTCTGGCAATTTTAAATAGATTGCTAGAGAAAACATATATATTATAAAGTGAAAGGATTGAGATAAAATGGCAGATAGGCAACAAATATATAGTGAAATGTTAAATTTACAACAAGATCAGGCAGCAATGAGACATTTTAAAGATCAAATATATGATGCAATACAAGAGTTAAAAGACGGAAAAAATAATATTAATAATGCAATAAATGAATTTAAAAAAGTATATACAGGAAAAGCTGCTGAAGAAAAGAGAAAAATATTAAAAAAAAAAGATAGAAGAAATTAATAGTGTAATAAACGAATTGCAGGAAAGCTTAGGAGAATTAAACAATAAAATAGATTATTTAAATCATCAGATAGAAATAAAGGAAACAGAGCTAAGAAATGCATAGTTGTATATGTATAGAAAAGGAGGATATAATGTCAGAATTAAAAGTAGATATTGATGGTATAAATAATAAAGTTATACCCCCATTAAGTAAAAGCAATAACAAAATTAGAATCAGCAGCAGATAGCTTGAAATATATAAGTTATTCTCCAGATTATTATAAATTTAATAACAGAAGTAGAGTACAAAATATTTTACCTCAAAATATAAGAAGTATAAAAGTAAATGTTAATGATGTGAAAAAATGGTTAGCAGATACTTCTAGTAGATTTAAACAAGCTGAAAAAAATAGTGCTAAAGTAGTAGACTCATTACAATTGCCAACAGGAAATATAGGAAGTTTAGGGCAGGTATCTAATAAAACAAGTAATAAAGCTAAAAATGTATCTCAAAAACCAATAAAAATGTAGACGATGTTTCTATATTTAAAGAGACACCAATTGGACTTTTAGGAGATCTCTTTAATGGTAATACTGAAAGTATATATAAATCTAAATATGAAGGAGATTTAAAACTTACTCAAACAGAAATTATAGGAGAAAATAAAAAAGGTACAAAACTTAAAGATGATCCTGAAATACAACAAGGATTAGAAGAATTAAATAATATTTTAAATGCACAGAACAAAGATTTAAAAGATAATGCAGAAGAGGTAAAAAATAAATTACTTAATGGTAAAATTAATCCACATATAAAAGGCTTTTTAGAAGATAGTGAATTATATTCTTTTGAGGATCCATCAGATGTAAGTGAGTTAATTTCAGCATTTCAAAAAAAGCAAAAGAACATTTGGAAAAATTGGATTATAATGAAGTTAAAGATGCTGATTATTATAGTTGTATTAATGGTATAGGATTAGAGTATACAAAAAGAGGATTGGGACTTAGTAAAAAAAATATATAGAAGATAACAATCTTTCTTGGAAAGATTTTTTTGTCTGAATATGATGAAACAATTAGTAGTTTAGAGACATATAGAGATGAATTATTAGATAAGAAAAATCAAATATATCAATTAGAAAGATATATTGATTTATATCCATATACTAAAATTACGCAAAATGCTGATTTTAAGGAATATTTAGAACGAGATTATTCAAATGTGGATGTAGAAAGTGGATGGAGTAAGATTGCAAGTTTCTTTACTTTTTGGGTTTGTAAAAGCAGAAGTAGGAGAGAATTTTAATGAATTTACTCAGGAAGAAAAGGCCATATATTTTTATTTAAAGGAACAGTATTCAGAAGATGAAGCAAATGAATATTATACAAGTTTAGAAGATATGGTTAATCAACGTAAAGGAATGAAAGATGCATTAGAATATGTGAAAAACTTAGATATAACAGGAATAGAGACAGTAGATGGAGTAAACAATTTTTTAACCACTACAGGAATGGGATTTACAGATGGTGTATGGTCTTTTGGAGAAGGACTATCTAATTTATTTCCTGGAAATGGGGAAATTATGTCAGAATTGCAATATAAACAGTCATTTTTAACAGCTATGTTGACTCAAGATATTAATTTGGATGAAATTGAAAAAAAGTTATGGTAAAGATTCTGAAGAATATAAGTTATATGAAAAATTATACAAAATGCAAGATGTATATAGAAAAGCATTGGGAGTTAATTATAATGTAGCTTCATCTATTGGAAGTGAAGCTATTCCGATGGCTGTAAGTTTAATTCCGGAAGTTGGACAACCACTGGGTATTGCACTAAGTTCTCTTTCAGATGCAGGTAACGCAAAAGCAACGGCTTATCAAAATGGAGTAACTGGATGGAATGCATATTTATATGCAGGTGTTAGAGGAGTTACTTCTGCAGTTATAACAAAATCTTTTGCAGCTATCCCAGGTCTTTCAGACAATGCAAGTACTACATTTAAGGGAATAATAAAAGGTTCAGTACAAGCACGGACTTTCTGCTGTTGCTCAGCAAAAAATAGATTTATTTACGCTTAAGGCACTTTCTGGAGAAGAAATTAATTTGGACGAATTTTTTGATATAGAAAAAGACACTGAAACATTCACAACAGCGCTATTAACAGCACTTATTTTAAATGGTGGAAAAGCATTAACAGTTAAGATTAAGGGCAAAAAAAATGACTGTGACTGCTGAAGATGTGGAAAAATGTATAGATAAAGATGGGAATTTAGATGTAGAAAAGCTTATAAATGAAACGTCTATACTTCAAAAATTAAAAGAAAAGTTTAAACAAAATGGGCCACAGACAAAAGAAGATGAATCCCAGATAACAAATAATTCGATAGATTGGTCTAGATTTAATACAAACGATATAGATTTTAGTGAGTGGTCTAATGCATTGAATAATTATTATAGCTATTTTGAAAAAAATAAAAAATATTTTTCTAGCCAATGGTAAATCAATGGAAGATATACAGGGATTTTTTTAACCAAGTATGCATGTGTTCAGATCCAGATTATCTAAAATATATAAAAAGTATTTATGGAAAAAAAAAAACTGTATCTGCATTTAATGTAGATGGAATTATTTTTATGCCTTCGGATATGTACGCTAAAGATATTGCTCATGAAGTTACACATTCATGGGGAGCTTTATATTATGATTCTACAGGGAAATATAATAGAAATTATAACGCGATAAGTGAAGCTGTAACTGAGACAATTGCTTGTAGTATGGGATTTGAAGACAAGACAGTAGTATCGTATACATGTAACATTGAACATGTTGAGAGGATAACACGACAATTAGAAAAAAAGGGGGTATAAAAATGCTTTTTTAGATGCATATCTATCTAGCGATACTACAAAGATAAAAAGTATAATTGATAATATTGCAGGTGAGGGATATTATGATGAATTAGCGTCTAGATTTTATGAAAATCAAAATAATTATATAAAAGCATATACAACTAATGATTGGAGTGAATATAACAGAACAGCTGATGCAATGGATGTGTTTTTAAATGCATTGGATTAGTAAAAAGAGCTAAAAATAAAATGGAGGAGCTATAATGAATGAATTAATTGAAAAATTCACGGATGAATTTAAAGAATCAATCAGAGGCAATGAGCAAGAAAAACAGTTGGTAGAAAAATTTAGATACATGATAATAGATACAGTAAAAACTCTAGAAGATAACAATTATGAGAAATTAGAAATTAAAAAAAGTAGTATAACAAGAATAGCGAATAAGTGGATAAATCTAGATTATGAAAGTAAAAAAAAAAAAGATTATTAGGGGATAGTAATTTTGGAAAGATTATGCAGATTTCAAATAAAGTTTATAACCTTGCTATTGAAGAGGCGATAAATAAACAGAAATATATAGACTTTAGTATTTCTGAAAAAATAGAGGAAGATGAAGAAGAAGAGGAGTTCAAGAAAAAGTTAAAAGAAGCAATAAGAAAAACTTGAAAATAAACAATAGGAAAGTGTAAAAAAATAATTTCTTTGACACATCAATAGGAAAAAATGTTTTGTATAAAAATTAATATTACCTCAAAAAAAACAGGTAATTATTGGATAACAAATAGATGACGATGGAAAGAAACTTGTAAACATTATGGAAAAAATAATGAATGGAACATATATAGTAATGAACAAACGCCAAAATCTTGGATAGAGCAATAAATTCATGGAATATCTCGAAAATAGTAAAAAACAAAGCGAATATTTTTAGTGAGATAAAGTTACAAGAAAATGGCATATATTATATTTCTTTTTAGCAATAATCCAAATATGCTGTATATATTTTTTATTGAACCGACATATGAAAGATTTTATTCATTTAAATGTAAAAAATTTTCAAGAAATAACAATTGGAAGAAAAAAATATAGCGATATTATATATAATATTCTTTAATAAAGCAAGAACAAGCCAGAATTTTTTACAGCAATGGAAAGATTGATGGTAGAAAAATTTTGATGAAAGTTATGGAACTTTTTATAAATGAACAAACCAGTTTACTATTATTTAATGGGGATGTAATTTTTATTATGGGATTAAGAATAGTTGTTGTTGGGAAAAACAACTTTTTCATAAATAATCCTTTTAATAGAGTAACATATATATTTGAAAATAAACTGGAAATTGAAAAAAAGAAAACAGAATAATAACAAGTAGTGAAGTAACAGATGAAGATGTTCAACTTTTTACAGATAAAGATTACTTTACGAAGAGCCCCAAGGATAACTAACCAAATAGATAGAGAAAAAATAAAAATAGATGCTCCACCACAAAAACAAGAGAAAGACGAAAAACCATTAATATATACAATAGGACCAAGTCTGGCTATGGGAATTGTAATGGTATTATCTATGAGTTCAACAATTAGCGATGTTTCAAGTGGAACGGCATCTTTTAAAAGTACTGGACTATCTGCATTAATGACAGTCTCAATGTTAATTAGTATGATTTTGTTTCCAATACTTAATAATAAGTATGAGAAAAAAAGAAGAAAGAAAGAAGCTAAACGTCAGAAAAAAATATAAAGAATATATAAATAAAAAAAATTCAACAAATAGACGATGTAATGTTAAACAAAAGAAGATACTTTTTGAAAAATATTTATCTGCTGAGGAATGTGCTAGAATAATACTAAATAGAGAATCTAGGCTATGGGAAAGAAGAACAGAGGACGATGATTTTCTTACTGTGAGGTTAGGACTTGGAAATTTGCCAATAGAGGCAGATATAGAGTATCCTAATAAGGAATTTTCTTTGGAGGAAGATAACCTAGTAGAATTAATAAATTCTGTAGCAAAAAAAAAATCTAATGATAAAAATGTTCCAATCACGGCTTCTCTTACATCAAAAAAATATTGCGGCTGCTATTATAGAAAATGATGAAAGAACAACAGAAAAGTTTGCACAAAATTTAATTAATGCAATTAATTGCGTTACATAGTTATGCAGATTTAAAACTAGTCTTTTTATTAAAAAAAGAGAAAACCATAAGATGGGAGAACATGAAAACCTTACCACATGTGTGGGATGAAAAAAACAAATAAGATTTTGGGCAGACGATTATGAGGATCATGAAAGATATTTCAAGATATCTTGAAATTGAACTAAATAATAGAAGAAAGTATGAAGATAAATTTGATTACCGATCATTTGCACCATATTATTTAATAATAACAGATGATTACAAAAAAATTGAAGGACTTAAAATAATAACAGAAATTTTAAACGCACAGAAAGGAACTTAGGATTTGGATTGTTCTGTTTAACAGATAATATGTTACATTTACCAAATGAATGTCAATTATTTATAAATATAAATGGAAAAATGGTAAATTTATTTGAAAATCAAATAACAGCTACTACAAAAAAAAGAGTTTTATTTTGATCCATCATTTCACGTTCTTTTTCGAAAATATTAGGACAAAAATTATCAAATATTCCAATAAGAGCAAATACAGCTTCAAAATTTAATTTTACCAGACATATACATTTTTAGAGATGTATGATGTTGGTAGAATAGAGCAATTAAATATTTTAGAAAGATGGATGACAAATGATTCTACAAAATCATTGCAAGCACCAATAGGAATCGATACTAATGGAATGCCAATTGTGTTAGATATTCACGAAAAAGCACATGGACCTCATGGATTGATAGCTGGAAGCACTGGCTCCGGTAAAAGTGAATTTATAATCACTTATATATTATCATTAGCTGTAAATTATCACCCAGAAGATGTTGCTTTTGTGTTAATAGATTATAAAGGTGGAGGCTTAGCAGGAGCATTCCAAAAGGGAAATGTAAAATTGCCACATATAGTAGGTACAATTACTAATATTGATACAGTTGGACTACAAAGATCTTTAGTATCTATACAAAGTGAGTTAAGAAGAAGACAGTTAAGTTTAATCAGGCTAGAGAAAAAACTGCTGAGGGAACTATTGATATATACAAGTACAAAAATTATACCATGAAGGAGTTGTTGAAGAGCCAATACCACATTTGTTAATTATTTGTGATGAATTTGCAGAATTAAAGCAACAACAACCAGATTTTATGGATGAATTGATGAGTGTTTCGAGAATAGGACGTAGTTTAGGAGTTCACTTAATACTAGCAACACAAAAGCCGGCTGGTATTGTAAATGACCAAATTCGCAGTAATAGTAGGTTCGCTGTTTGTTTAAAAGTACAAGACAGACAAGACAGTATAGATGTTATAAAAAGACCAGAAGCGGCAGAATTAAAGAGGGTTGGACAATTTTATATACAAGTAGGTAATAACGAATATTTTGCATTAGGACAATCTGCTTGGGCTGGAGCAAGTTATGAGCCATCAGACATAATCAAGAAAAAAGTAGATACTTCAATGAAATTTGTATCAAATATTGGTTCTGTAAAAAAAAAGTAGATGATGACATTAAAGTCTCCAACAAGAAAAGATGGTGAACAGTTGACCAACATTGTAAAATACATTTATGAATTAGAAAAAATGAAAATATTAAACATTAAAACCATTATGGTTGGATAATATACCAAAGTTATATGTTAGATAACAATTAAGAAAAAATACAATTATAAGAAAAAAGAAAATGAAGTAATACCTGTAGTTGGAGAATATGATGATCCATATAACCAAAGACAAGGACCAGTTGAAATTGACTTTAAGAAACAGGGAAATGTTATTGTTTATGGAAATGCTGAGAGTGGTAAAGAAACTTTCTTAAGCACAATTACATATGAAATGATGACAACATATATAGGTACAGATGATGTTCAAATATATATTTTCGACTTTGGTAGTGAAGCTTTGAAAATCTTTAAGGATGCACCACATATAGGTGATGTAGTATTAAGTACAGATACAGAAAAAATAAATAGATTGTTCGAAATACTACAAAGAGAAATGAAAAAAAAAGAAGAACAGAAATTTTATCAAACTATGATGGTAATTATAATTATATATATAAATAATAATCCTAACTGAAATGCCAAAGATAATTTATAATTATAAACAATTATGAAGGATTTGTGGAAAACTTCGGAGAAAAATATGACGATGTATTACTTACTTTATGTAGAGATGGTATAAAATATGGAATAATATTTGAACTAACAGCAAGTGCTTATAATAGTGTAAGATATAGATTATCACAAAACTTTAGACAAAAAATTGCTTTACAATTAAACAATGAAGATGATTATCTTAGTATATTTGACAATGTTGGAAAAGAAAAGACCATCACATATTTTTGGAAGAGGACTCATAAACAAAAATGGAGAAATATATGAATTTCAAACTGCTAAAATATGCGATGCAAAAAAATATAATAAGAAAATAGAAGATACTATATCAAGTTGAATAAAAAGGACAAATTGATGCAAAATCAATACCAGTATTACCAAATCAAATAAAAGTAGAAGATGTAAAAAAAGGCACTAAAATCTATTTCAAATATTCCTTTAGGAATAGCGCAAAAATCTTTAAATATTTATTGTATGATTTTATAAAAACTTAATAAATATTATCATATCAAAGAATATTGAGGACGTAATACAATTTACATCTAATGTTTTAGAAGAGCTAAAAAAAGTAGAACACTTAAATGTTGTTGTATTTGATGCAGAGAGAATTATTCAAAGTGGTAAAAACAAATTAAAGGAAAATTATGAAAATTATTCATTAAAATACATATACAATATGTGTGATAATAGGAATTGATAGATTTTTAAGTGATTTAGATGACGGTGAGACAGAGTTTTATGAAATGTTAAATAAAGCTACTGAATATGGAAATTATAATTTTATTATATCTGAAAATGCGACAAAATTTAAAAATCATGAATATGATGAATGGTAAAAAATAATGGAATTGACCCTAAAAAAAGATGTAACTTTAGATGATAGTATTAAATTTGACTTAATGGCTGGAGCATTTTTGCAAGTGGTAATGCAGATTATGTTACATTATTTGAACCAACTGCATCTATGACAGAAAGTCAAAAAAAGGATATGTAGTAGCTTCTGTTGGAGAAGCAGCAGGTGAAATACCATATACAGCATATTTTGCAAAAAAAAGTTATATAGCAAATAATGAAGATACTATACAAAAATTTACAGATGCAATTTATCAAGGAGAAAAATGGACAAAAGAACATACAAGCAAAGAAATAGCAGAAGTTATTACAAATTTCTTCCCAGGAACAGATATAGAAATGTTAACAAAAGCAATTCAAACATATAAAGATATAGATGCATGGAATGAAACACCATATTTAAAAAGAAGAAGCATTTAATAGATTGCAAGAAGTAATGAAAAGTGCAGGAGAATTAAGTCAAAATGCTCCATATGACAAAATTTAATAATAAATATGCTGAAAATATAAAAAATAAACTAAAAAATAGCATAATTCATTTTAGAAAAAAG
>VOFC01001384.1_pt1 | contig 30000 bp, 55 predicted proteins | sample 5384161 | NCBI WGS metagenome assembly VOFC01 (sample SAMN12384722, study PRJNA508395) | human gut metagenome | isolation source: healthy gut B | host: Homo sapiens
GCTTCGGCGGTGTGAATCTGGAGGACATTTCCGCACCAAGATGCTTTGAAATTGAGAAAAAGCTGAAAGAATGCTGCGATATCCCGATTTTCCATGACGACCAGCATGGTACTGCAGTTATTACGCTTGCAGGTGTGATCAATGCGCTGAAGGTTGTTGGCAAAAAAATCGAAGACATTAAGATCGTTACTTCCGGAGCAGGTGCTGCTGGTATTGCGATTATTAAGCTTCTTATTTCCATGGGACTTAAGAATGTTATTATGACAGACCGCCAGGGCGCTTATTTATGAGGGACGCGAAGGTCTGAACCCGATCAAAGAAGAGATGGCTAAGATCACCAATGCCAATCATGAAAAGGGAACCTTAAGCGAAGTAATCAAAGGCGCAGATGTATTTATCGGTGTTTCCGCACCGGGAACCCTTACCCGGATATGGTGCGCACCATGGCAAAAGACCCGATCATCTTTGCATGCGCGAACCCTACCCGGAGATCTTCCCGGAGTGAGGCTAAGGCAGCAGGTGCAGCCGTTGTATCCACCGGCCGCTCTGACTATCCAAACCAGGTAAACAACGTTCTGTGCTTCCCTGGAATCTTCCGCGGTGCATTAGATGTCCGCGCTTCCGACATTAACGATGAGATGAAGATCGCCGCAGCTTACGCCATCGCAGGTCTTGTAAGCGATGAAGAGCTGTGCGCCGACTATATCCTCCCGGCTGCCTTCGACTCCCGCGTCAAAGACGCCGTTGCCAAAGCAACTGCAGAAGCCGCAATCAAGAGCGGTGTGGCAAGAATCTAAAGTATAAATTTTAAAGTAAAAACTTACCAGTAACCAGTGATTTTTTGCAAGGCATATTCGTGAGCAGGTCATTTCAGGAGCGCTCTTAACGGAAACGAGATCCACTGCCTACGAAGACTTAACATCGAAGGCTCTCCTGAGATGTTTAGTCGTAGTTGGCAGTTAGCTCGGTGGAGTGTTGCGACGACTGCGATGAATATGCCTTGTGAAATCACGTACGGGTAATGGTATTATAAATCCTCTTATTCGCTTCCGCCGAATAAAGCTTCAAATGATGCCCAATCCGAATCGCCTTGGAATCCGTTCCATGTCCAATAAATTTGGTTTGCGCGATCGGCGTCCTTTTTTCTGCAAATTTCAGCACCAGTTCTGCCATATCCGGCTTGCATTCACTGGCCTCTATCTTCGTAAATGTCCCCAGCAAAATCCCGTTTACTTTTTTTAAAAACTCCCATCTGACTAAGCTGGCTTAAGTAAGTCACCATCTGGGGAACCCCGCCGCCATAGGACTCCAGCAGCAGAATTTTCTCACGCATATCCGGCCAGAAAGGCGTTCCTGCAAGCTTCAAAAAGACAGCGGATATTCCCGCCCACAACCATGCCTTCCATATGCGTTCCCCGGACAAACTCACAGGGAAAATCATAAAGGGCAGAGCTTCCGCCAAGCACAGTCTCCAGAAAATCCGTAATCTGCTCCTGGCTGTGCTCATAAGTCAGATTTCGTACCTGATAAAGTACGGAAAATTTACCCGTGCGTGCATAAATAGCATTCAAAACAGTAGTCAGATCACTGTATCCCCAGAAATGCTTTTTTCCCATAGGCAATGGTCTGGAAATCCAGATAAGGCAGAATCTCATTGGCCAGATCCCCGCCGGACACATCGAAAATTTCCTCCACAGAATCATCCCTGTAAAAATTCATTAACGCCTGGGCACGCTCCCTGGCAGTTCCGACCATCCCATTTTCATCCCCATACAGATAAGGGCTAAGCTCCGGCACAAACCCTGATTTCTCCAGAATCTGAACCAGCAGATCAACCGTTTTCGGCCTGCTTTTGGTCAAGTCCGTTAGAGCAACAGACAATCCCAACTTTACTTCCCTGCTTCATAAAAAGAATCCTTTCTGCAATCAAAATACATGTAATTTTTCATATATTTTACCATTAAAAACTGTGCACTAAGCATAAAAACACACTCAGTCACAAATTTTTAGTTATTTCTTTATATTATAAACAAATATTTCCCATAATTCTACCATGTTCCCCAATGTTTCCGAAACAATTACAAAAAAAATTCTGGGCAGAATCAACAAATTTTCAATGGAAAAAAATGAGAAAAAGTGCAAATAAATTATTGACAGCTTATATAAATTAGAATATACTAATCAACGTAAGTGAAACATAATAATAAATAGGTGTTTCTAAAGCACAAAAGGAAGGATGATATGATGCCGTTATCAATGGTAAACGAAGGAGAGCCGCAGGTGATCAAAAAAGTCGGCGGAAAAAAGAAGAAACAAGAAAATTCCTTGAGAATCTTGGATTTGTACAGGGAGCTACTGTAACTGTCGTCAGCGAGATTGGCGGTAACATGATCGTGAATGTGAAGGATTCCCGAGTTGCCATTGGCAAAAGATATGGCGAATCGGATCATGGTCTGAAATCCAGAAAAAAAGGAGTCTAGTATTATGAAAACATTAAGGCAAGTTGGCGTAGGCCAGACTGTCAAAGTGAAAAGACTGCACGGCGAGGGCCCGGTAAAGAGACGTATCATGGACATGGGTATCACTAAAGGCGTAGAGATCTATGTACGTAAGGTGGCACCTCTCGGCGATCCTGTAGAGGTTACCGTAAGAGATTACGAGCTGTCTCTGAGAAAAGTCGATGCAGAAATGATCGAGGTAGAATAAGCGTCGGTCATTTTTTACCTGGTCGGTTAGCGGATCCTAATAAATAGGCGATGACGCTAACAAATGAAAGCTGATTGAAACAATCAGCAGTGGCGGTTAATGGATAAGAAGCATCCAGACAGATGATCCGCCGGACAATTGAACAAAGAAAATCTGGAAAGAAAGAGGAGGCATGAAAATGTCGATTAAGATTGCCCTTGCGGGTAACCCGAACTGTGGTAAGACCACATTGTTCAATGCGCTCACCGGTTCCAACCAGTTTGTCGGTAACTGGCCGGGCGTAACCGTAGAGAAAAAAGAAGGTAAACTGAAAGGCCACAAAGATGTAACAATCATGGACCTTCCTGGAATCTATTCCCTTTCTCCATATACTCTGGAGGAGGTTGTAGCCAGAAATTACCTCATTAATGAGATGCCAGATGCGATCATCAATATCGTGGATGGCACGAACATCGAGCGTAACCTTTACCTCTCCACACAGATCATGGAGCTTGGTATTCCGGTTGTTATGGCCATCAACATGATGGACCTGGTTCAGAAATCCGGAAACAAAATACATATTGATAAATTAAGCAAAAAGCTTGGCTGCGAAGTAGTTGAGATTTCCGCTCTTAAGGGAACCGGAATCATGAAAGCTGCTGAGAAAGCAATCAGCGCAGCACAGAAAAAAGAAAACCGTTCCGGTTCACGAGTTCGCACAGGATGTTGAGGTCGCAATCAAATCTGTTGAGGACAAACTGACAGGAACTGTTGCAGACGCTCAGAAACGTTTCTTTGCAATCAAACTCATCGAGAAAGATGACAAGATCGTAGAGCAGATGAAGAGTGTTCCAGATGTATCCTACGAAGTAAAAGCTCTGGAAGACAAATTTGATGATGATACAGAGAGTATCATCACCAACGAGCGTTATGTTTACATCTCCTCCATTATCGGACAGTGCTATACAAAAATCTTCTACAGGAAAGAAACTTACAACTTCTGATAAGATCGACAGAATCGTAACCAACAGATGGTTAGCTCTTCCGATTTTCGCAGTTGTAATGTGGATTGTTTATTATGTATCTGTCAGCACAGTCGGAAGCTTCCTGACAGACTGGGTAAACGATGTACTGTTCGGTGATATCATTCCTCCGGCAATCGAGTCCGCTCTGGAAGCTGTACACTGCGCAGCATGGCTGCAGGGTCTGATCCTTGACGGTATTGTGGCCGGCGTGGGTGCTGTCCTCGGATTCGTTCCGCAGATGCTTGTACTGTTTATTTTCCTGGCATTCCTTGAGTCCTGCGGATACATGGCTCGTGTTGCATTTATCATGGACAGAATCTTCCGTAAATTCGGTCTTTCAGGAAAATCTTTCATCCCGATGCTGATCGGTACCGGATGTGGTGTTCCTGGTGTTATGGCTTCCCGTACAATTGAGAATGACCGTGACCGTAAAAATGACAATCATGACCACCACATTTATTCCTTGTGGTGCTAAGCTCCCCGATCATCGCTATGATCGCTGGTGCATTCTTTGACAACAGTGGATGGGTATCCACAAGTGCTTACTTTGTTGGTATCGCAGCAATCATTTGTTCCGGTATTATCCTGAAGAAAACAAAATGTTTGCTGGCGAGCCGGCACCATTCGTTATGGAGCTTCCGGCATATCACTGGCCGACAGTTGGAAACGTATTAAGAAGTTTGGGAGAGGCTTGGTCCTTCATCAAGAAAGCTGGTACCATCATTCTTCTTTCCACCATCGTTCTTTGGTTCCTTATGGGATTCGGTTGGGAAGGCGGTTCCTTCGGAATGGTAGAAGAGCTGAACAACAGTATTCTTGCAAAGATCGGTTCCGCAATCGCATGGATCTTTTCCCTTGGATGGACAAACGCCGGCGAAGGATGGAAGATGGCAGTTGCAGCAGTCAGCGGTCTGATCGCAAAAGAGAACGTCGTTGCAACATTCGGTATGCTGTTCGGATTTGCTGAGGTTGCAGAGGATGGAGCAGAAATCTGGGGAAATCTTGCAGCAGTTATGACTCCTGTTGCTGCTTATGGATTCCTGGTATTCAACCTTCTGTGTGCTCCTTGCTTCGCAGCTATGGGTGCGATCAAGAGAGAGATGAACAATACAAAGTGGTTCTGGTTTCGCAATCGGATATCAGTGTGGTCTGGCTTATGTAGTTGCACTTTGCATCTATCAGATTGGTACACTGCTTACAGGCGGCGGATTTGGACTGGGAACAGTTGTAGCATTTGTTCTGGTTGCAGCATTCCTGTACCTGCTCCAGACCATACAAAGAGAGCAACAGCTTAAAAAAAGTAAATAAAAAGGTATTGCTTAAGCAAAAAGGTCTTGTGAAAAATATTTCAGCCTGTATCCTTTAAAGATACAGGCTGGAATTTTTATATAAGGAGAAATGGAAAATCGTATTTCTTTTTTTATATAAGAATTCCAGAATAACAAACAATCAAAAGTTCAGAAAAGGATGGCGATAAAATGATGGAAAAGCAGTAGGAGAAAAAGCATATCAGAACAATGAAGCATATGAGCGCACACAGATGCAAAAAAGATATGATCATAGAACGATTGCGCGAGCAGGGCTGCCGGATTACCAGACAGCGCCAGCTGATCCTGGACATTATTCTGGCAGAAGAATGCTCCTGCTGTAAGGAGATTTATTACAAGGTGCAGGAAAAGGATAAGAACATTGGTCCTGCAACCATTTACCGCATGGTAAATATGCTGGAGCGTATTGGCGCGATCAGCCGCAAAATATGTACCGGATATCCGGCTGCGAAGCCTGCTGTCAGGCAAATGGCTGCACAGTAAGGCTGAGTGATGATACAGTCTGTAAGTTACCTTCTGAGGTCTGGAAACAGGTAGTAAAGGCGGGACTTAAAAATATGGGCTATATCGGAGATCAGGATATTGAAAGTATTGAGATGACAATGTCGAATTGCCAGGTATAAAGCTGTCTGCAATGAAACGGACAGGCAAATGCCGACTAGGGATCGGGATACGTCAGTATTGTGAGCCGAGGCCCAAAAAAGAAAGGCGGAGGTGGAGCAATCATGTGGTGTATGAAAAAAAGAGGGAATGAAGGAGTCCAGGGAGGATTATCTGGAAACAATTCTGGTGCTGAACCGGAAATCACCGGACGATGTCAGACCTGTGGATGTGGCAAATCATCTGGGAATCACCAAAGCCCAGCGTGACAAGGGCCATGACAGAGCTGGAAAAGGAGGGGCATATCAGAAGAAACGAAAAAGGACGTCTGCTTCTTACGGAGTCAGGCCGTGAAATTGCAGAAAAGGTGTATGAAAAGCATTGCGTGATCACACAGCTTTTTTTCCAGATGTGCCAATGTATCTGAGGAAACCGCGGAGTCTGATGCCTGCAAAGTAGAGCACGTGATCAGCGAGGAAACCTTTCAGGGAATTAAGAGTTATCTGAACGCCATGCCGAAAAGCGTCGAAAATTAGGGTATGGTTGAAAGATGCTTTTTATAAGATGCGCAGACGATTACAAGCGAGGGTTTAATTATACAATATAGACAAAGTGCACAAAGGTAACAAACGTTAGTTGTATAAAACATGGAAAATAATTGAGAAAGTTTTTCAACAAACAAAAAAACCACTGGAAATTGAAAAAAAAAACTGATATATAATACGAGAAATCGAAAACAAGTAGATAAAAATAAATGTTCTTAAGAGGAGGAATTTAATCATGGCAAGTTTTAAATGGGACAAAACAGGACTTTTTGCAGCAGGTGTTTTATTCGGAACTGCTGGTATCAAGTTTCTTTCCAGCAAAGATGCGAAAAAAGTTTACACAGAGTGCACAGCAGCTGTTTTAAGAGCAAAGGACTGTGTAATGAAGACGGTTACAACTGTTCAGGAAAATGCAGGTGACATCTATGCAGATGCACAGCAGATCAACGAGGACAGAAAAGCAGCTGAGGAGCCGTTTGAGGATGAGGCTTCCGAGGGCGAGACTGAGTTCAAAGGAGACTGAAGACGAGGCACAGACAACAGAGGAAGCTGCTGAGTAATTTGTCTATCAAACAGATGCATACCGGGGACTGCCGTATTTTACGACAGTCCTCTTGCTTTGAAAAGTAGGTGAACAAGTTGAAATTTACAATTAAACATGAGAAGAAAAGGACGTATCAGAGTCCATCTTTTTCAAAAATATATGAATTACAATCAGGCAGACACCCTTCAGTATTATTTGGAGAATCTGTCCGGTGTAAAGAAAGCACAGGTATTTAACCGTACCTGTGACGCATTGATTTATTATACAGGAGACAGAAATGAGCTTTTTGAAATCCATTCAGGCATTTGGATACACAAGAGTTTCTGTTCCGGTACAGGTGCTGGAGAATTCCGGAAGAGAATTAAATGAGACTTATAAGGAGAAGCTGGTAGATAAGATTCTTTTCCATTATGGAAGAAAGCTTCTTCTGCCGTATCCATGGTCTGCAATTTACACCACTGCAATGTCAGTGAAATACATCTGGCTTGGAATTAAGACCCTCTGGAAACGGAAAATCGAAGTTCCGGTACTGGATGCAACAGCCATTGGCGTATCCATTTTCCGCGGCGACTTCTCCACTGCAGGTTCTGTTATGTTCCTGCTTGGAATCGGCGAACTGCTTGAGGAGTGGACACACAAGAAATCTGTGGATGACCTTGCACGCACTATGTCCCTGAATACAGGCAAGGTATGGCTGCGCAGCGAAGGCACAGAGGTTCTTGTGGACGCAGACAAGATCCAGACTGGCGACATGGTTGTGGTACATATGGGAAATGTGATCCCATTTGATGGTGTGATCGCAGAAGGCGAGGCAATGGTCAATCAGGCCTCTCACTGGCGAATCCGTTCCGGTAAGAAAAGTGGAAGGAAATTCCGTATACGCAGGAACTGTAGTAGAAGAGGGCGAAGCTGTCCTTACTGTAAAAGCAGTAGGCGGAGCAAGCCGTTATGAGAAGATTGCAGCGATGATCGAAGATACTGAGAAGCTGAAATCAGGTCTGGAAAGCAGGGCAGAACATCTGGCAGACAAACTGGTTCCGTACACACTTGGCGGCACTGCTTTAACTTATCTTCTTACTAGAAATGTAACCAAGGCAGTTTCCGTACTGATGGTTGACTTTTCCTGTGCACTGAAGCTGGCGATGCCGGTTTCCGTACTTTCCGCGATCCGCGAGGCCGGAGAATATAAGATCACTGTTAAGGGCGGTAAGTTCTTAGAGGCAATTGCTGAAGCGGATACTATCGTATTTGATAAGACAGGTACACTTACAAAGGCAGAGCCTACTGTAGCGAAGGTGGTTTCATTTGATGGAAAGAGCGAGGATGAGCTTCTTCGAATTGCAGCCTGCCTGGAGGAACATTTCCCTCACTCTATGGCAAAAGCTGTTGTGGATGCAGCAACACAGAAAAACCTCGAACATGAGGAGATGCATAGCAAAGTTGAGTATATTGTGGCACACGGTATTTCCACAACCATCGAAGGCAAGAAGGTCATTATCGGAAGCTCCCACTTTGTATTTGAAGATGAGAAGTGCACCATTCCGGAAGGTATGGAAGAGCAGTTTAAGAATCTGCCAAATGAGTATTCCCATCTGTATCTTGCAATTGAAGGAAAACTTGCAGCAGTCATCTGCATTGAGGATCCTCTTCGTGAGGAAGCATCGGCTGTGGTAAAAGCACTGAAAAAGCCGGCTTTACCAAGGTTGTTATGATGACTGGAGACAGCGAGCGCACAGCCAAGGCTGTTGCAGCCAAGGTTGGCGTTGACGAGTATTATTCCGAGGTTCTTCCGGAGGATAAAGCAAGCTTCGTAGAGAAAGAGAAAGCAAAAGGCCGCAAGGTCGTGATGCTTGGTGATGGCATCAACGATTCTCCGGCACTTTCCGCAGCTGATGCAGGTATTGCGGTAAGCGAAGGTGCTGAAATTGCAAGAGAAATTGCAGATATTACCATCGGTGCAGACAACCTGGAAGGCATTGTGATTCTGAAGAATATCAGTGATGCATTAATGAAGCGTATCCACAATAATTACAGGACCATCGTTGGCTTTAACACCGGACTGATTCTGCTTGGCGTTGCCGGAATCCTACAGCCAACTACATCTGCGCTGCTTCATAATACATCTACCCTGCTGATCGGTATGAACAGTATGAAAAATCTGGTGACAGAAGACATCTGATCTTTTGCAGGATGTCGCTCAACTGGTTTAGTTAGGACCTATTAGAGAGTTAATGAGACTATTTTTCATTAGCTCTCTTTTTTTTTGCTACTTGACAGCAGTAAAGGATTAGGTTAAACTAACATCATAAAAAGTTAGCACTTGCTAACTAAAGCGTATAAACCTGAAACCCGCAGGATATCCTGTGGCGAATACATGAGTGTAACCGTAAAATATAGAGATAGAAGTGAAAACTTCTAATTTTTTTTAAGAAAGGGTTAGAATAAGCTAACAAAAATAAGAGATAAGAAACATAAGGGGAATAAGAATCCTGTAATTGGAAATGCTTATCATAAATGCTTAAAAACCCGGAAAGGACAGTTCACATGAGTATTGTAATTATTGGCGGCAACGAGAGAGAATGGTGTGTCAGTACACGGATATCTGCAAAGATTATGGCTATAAAGCAAAAGTTTTTTTCCAAAGGAGAATGGCGCAATCCGCAAGAAGATTGGATGTCCGGATCTGATGGTGCTTTTTACCAACACCGTGTCTCATAAAATGGTCATCAGTGCTTCCCAGGAAGCTAAAAAAATAACATCCCGGTAGCACGTGTTCATACCAGCAGCGCAAGTGCTTTAAAATGCGCTCTTGATGAGCACTGTGTAATGGCATAAGGAGGCCGTCATGATTGAGAAATGTCTCATTGAGCATTGTGCTCCAACTCTTGCTTCCCTGAAAGCTGCAAATCTTTTTAATGCGTGCTGTGAAGAGGAGAAAATATTGATCTTCAGCTTGTCATCTGGAACCAGATGATGAATCAAAAGGAGTAAAGCTGATGGCTCTTCGCAAATGGAAGAATCACGCACTAATCTACGTATACCGTGAAAAAAGGCTGGCAGAGAATCTGAAGCGCCCGGGCGTAGCCAGATTTCTGAAAAAATATGGTTACCAAAACGGGGAGCCGGATCAGTGCCTTGCACTTTTGAGAAAGCGCTTTGAAGCAGCACAGGGCTTTCCTCATGAGATTGGGATTTTTCTTGATTATCCACTTGGAGATGTGATTGGTTTTATCCAGAACGGCGGACAGAATTATAAATGTTCCGGCTGCTGGAAAGTTTACTGCAATGAATGTGAAGCATTGAAAATGTTTCAGAAGTATCATAAATGTCGGGAAGTTTACCGAAATTTATGGGAAAATGGCAGGAGCGTTTTGCAGCTGACCGTAGCTGCTTAACATACATAAAGAGTCGGCGATGGGAAATGAATACAAGAAAGTTTTCGGGGCTGGCAACAAAATTATTAAGAAGAAAGAGGTAGAATGAAGTCATGAGTAAAGTAGCAGTTGTTTATTGGAGCGGAACAGGTAATACAGAGGCAATGGCAAATAAAGTAGCAGAGGGTGCTAAGGCTGCTGGAGCAGAAGTAGAAGTAATCAGCGCTGACGATTTTGACGGAACAGATATCAGTGGTTTTGATGGCGTAGCTTTCGGATGCCCTGCAATGGGAGATGAGGAGCTTGAGGATTCCGTATTCCAGCCAGTATTTGAAGCATGTGAGGCAAAGCTTGCAGGCAAAAAAAGTAGCACTTTTGGTTCCTATGGCTGGGGAGACGGCCAATGGATGAGTAACTGGGAAGAGAAATGCCAGAACGATGGCGTTGCACTTGCTGTTGACAGCGTGATCTGCAACGAGGATCCGGATGATGAAGCTCAGGCTGCATGCATCGAGCTTGGAAAAGCAATCTGCTAATTGTTTTATAAAGAACATAAGTATATTGAAGAATATAAAATAAGAGCATAAGGAAACCTCCGTCCCGGCGTACCGCGAAATGCCTGGGAGGGAGGTTTTTAGTGCGTAAAATCCCCCGGAAAACAAAAAATTCCCCCTCTTTTCAAAGACTGGAAGATAGAGTAAGATGGTACCAGAGATAGTGATACCTTTGTGTATAAGTAGGTTTTGGGACAATATTTTAGTTCATAAAGGAGAATAAAAATGGACGTTACAGAGAGAAAATACCAGTTTGGAACCGAAGAAAACCAGGCATTTATGAAAGAAATCAGAGAGGATCTGCTGAAGTTCGGACATCAGTTTCCATCACCAGGAGGAAGCTCCTATTACCTGGGGGATGATGGAACACCATGGAAAGACAGAAACAGAGAAACATGGATCACATGCCGTATGACCCATGTGTACAGCATTGGCTCCATGCTGGGACATGAGGGTAGCGAAGCTCTGGTTGACGCGGCACTGAAGGGAATCCGCGGGGAACTTCACGATGACAAAAACGGCGGCTGGTACGCAGGCCTTACCAAGGACGGAGAGATTGTTCCTACCAAGCAGTGCTATGCACATGCATTTGTAATTCTGGCTGCCACATCAGGCATTCTTGCAGGCAGAGAGGGAGCAAAAGAGCTTCTGGAAGATGCCCTTAAGGTTTATGATCTTCGCTTCTGGAATGAGGAAGAGGGACTTTCCTGCGATACCTGGAATACAGAATTTACGGAACTGGATCCCTATCGCGGAGTAAACGCAAATATGCACACCGTTGAGGCATTTCTTGCAGCGGCAGATGCAATCGGTGATGAGAAATACCGCGTCCGCGCAGGCAGAATTATTGACCATGTGATCAGCTGGGCGAAGAATAACAGCTGGCGGATTCCAGAGCATTTTACAGCAACTGGGAGCCGGATCTGGAATGCAACAAAGACCGTCCTGACGATCAGTTCAAGCCATACGGAGCCACTCCTGGCCACGGAATTGAATGGGCGAGACTGATTACCCAGTGGGCTCTTTCTACATACAAAGAGGACAAGACTGGTGCCGCTCCATATATTCAGGCAGCGGAGAATCTTTATAACCGTGCGATCGCAGACGGCTGGAACGCAGACGGCGCACCGGGAATCGTTTACACTACTGACTGGGACGGCAACCCTATCGTCCACGACAGAATGCACTGGACCCTGGCTGAAGCCATTAATACGTCTGCAGTTCTGTACCGTGTAACCGGAAAAGAAAAATACACAGCAGATTACGCTGAGTTTATGGCATATCTGGATGAAAAGGTCCTGGATCATGTAAACGGCTCCTGGTTCCATCAGCTTGACCGCCAGAACCATCTTCTGACAACCGTCTGGCCCGGCAAATCCGACATCTACCACGCCCTCCAGGCAACCCTGATCCCCTACTGCAATCCTGGCCTGTCTGTTGCGGCTGCGGTGAAAAAGCAGGATTACGCATAAGCTTTTGATGCATAATATTATCATGTAAACCAACGAAAACCTTGAATTTTCTATGGCACTAAATGGGACGATTCAAGGTTTTCGTTTTTTTCCTCACCTTCTCCCGGTCGGAATTTTATGCCGAATTTTGTCGAACGATTTTTTTCTTTGTTTTACTCCTGTTCTGTGATAAACTTTTTCTATCTTATAAGAGCATTTCTTTTAAAAGAATTTTCTTTGCTTCATTTCGAAGCGAATATTTCTCGAAACAAACGGACTACATTTGATGCGCATCAATGCCTTGTGAAAAGACAGGAGAGACTTTATGGAAAATAAGCTGAAACAGTATTTTCCTATTATTCAGCAGATTTACTTTTACGGCAGTATAAAAGGTGTCTATACCATAGTGCTTTTTGAAAAAAAGCCCGGTACAGTTCCACAAATATCCAGATGTATATACCCATTATATGTGTTTATACCACTTGACATTTTTTCGCAGACTGTGCACAATAACGGTATAAGGAACCTGCTTGAAGCATGGCTTGTATTTCTAAGCCCAGACTCGCCGGAGCTGATGATCAGCCTGATTACAGAGTACCCGAAGTTCAAAGTCATGTACGAGCATTTATATTACATTTGCCAGAATGTGGAAAGGATGATGGAAATGTATTCAGCAGAACTTAAAATACTTGACCGAAACACCGTGCAGTACATGGTAGATCAGATGCAAGAGGCGATTAATTCGTTAAGTGCGGAGGTAAGCACGAAGCAAGAAACGATTGAGTCGCTAAGTGCGGAGGTAAGTACGAAGCAGGAGTCAATTGATTCACTTAGCTTAGAGTTGAACATGAAGCAAGAAGCACTTCAATCTAAAGAGCAGCAATTAGAAGAAGCTCATCAGAAAATCAAAGAACTTCAGCAGTTGCTTGGAAAGTAAAACCAGGACGAATACGTGTTGGGAAAACTGATGCATGAGAACTGAACCAGTCATTTTTCCAAAAGCGAACTGGAAGTTTTCCGATATTCCCCGGTGTCATCCCATACGCTTTCTTAAAAGTGCGCATGAAATGCTCCGTTGTTTCATACCCCCCACAAGCTTGCAGATGGATGGAATGCTCAGTGTGGTTTCCCGGAGGGCGCGGCAGGCCTGGTTTAGTTTAATATCACGTATGATCTGAAGGAAGGTACGCCCGGTACCTTCCTTTATTAATTTGCTGAAATGAGAGGAACTGTAGCCAAAATGCGCAGCAGTGTCGCTAAGCGATGCAATCTGGAAATTCTGGTTCAGGTAGTTCAGAATTTCAGTCATGGAACTGCCAGTAGTCTCCTTTTGTGAGGATGGATTCAATATCATTTTCGTGGTAGCGAAGAAGCTTTGGCCCAGAATAAGATCAGCATGGAGTTGAGAAAAGTATAGCTGTATTTCTCATGGCCAAGATATTCTATAAAAAGCTTCTCCACAGATTTCATAACAATTTTATCATTTCCAGTGTGGAAAATCAGAAAATTCCCCTCTGTTTTGTGATAGAGCACATGGGTAAAAAACTGGGACAGTGCGCTGTCTGCAGTCAGTGTCTGGAAAAAGGTGGACTGGAAAGCGGAAGTCCGCACCAGAATATTGATGGCAATGCTGTCATCAAAAATACTCACGCTGTGTCTGGTGTGAGGAGGGATAATGCACACATCTCCCTGCTGCAAAGTATGCGGAATCCCTGGATGGTGGTCTTTACCGTGCCGTCATAAATGCACATAATTTCAAAAAATTCATGCTCATGGGCAAAGGCTGGAGTGTAGCGGTAGTGCTTGGAAAGCATAATATCTCCTGTAAAATCCTGGAATAAAGTTCCTTCATTCAGATAAGGGAGCCACCCTTCCTTGCGAAGGGCAGGAACATAAAGCTTGCGCTGGGCGATCATTTCCCTGTCCAGGCTCTGACAGTATTCCATAAAAGTCTCCGGATGCTCTTTCTCTGCAAAATAGAGATCACGGTAAAAAATCTCATCCTGTTCGTAAGAATGTATGTAATTCTGAAATTCACTTCTGGTTAATTTTCATAGTACAATCCTCATTGCGTTGTCTGTAGATAAGCTGAGTATACCATATCTGATTTTATAAGAAAAGTGATAGTTGACCGAAGCTGTAATAGAAAAAAGATTATATTTTCCCGAAAAAAAAATCATAAAAAATCAGTATTTCGCAAAAAAAAATCACAATTGGAGAAACCTGTAAAAAAGGGTAAAGTAAAACCATAAAAGACGGAGGTAATGAAAATGAACGAAGTGGAAAAAAGTAAAAATCGGACTTTGGCGTCAGAGAATCGGCTATGGTTCCTCTGATTTTGCATGTAATCTGATCTGGCAGATGATTTCCCTGTATCTGCTGTATTTTTTACACAAATGTAATGCATTTAAATGCAGGGGCAGTCAGCATTAAGTTCCTGGTAACCAAATTTATTGACGGTGTGTCCGATCTGATCGTTGGCTATCTCATTGACAAGACCAATACCAGATGGGGAAAATCAAGACCCTGGATCCTGTTTGGAGCAATTCCTTTGGCGTAACAGCAGTCCTTGCTTTCTCTGTACCGGATATAGGACAGACTGGAATGCTGATTTACGCATACGTAACCTATATTTTACTGTCAACATCCTACACAATTCTCAACATTCCAATGGCATCCATTCTTCCGGCGCTTAGTGAAAACCCGCATGAGAGAACCGTTCTTGCTTCCTGCAGAACCTTCTTCTCCTCTGTTGGTTCTACGGTTGTAAGTGCTTTTGCCTTAACTCTTGTAGATAAATTTGGAAATGGAAATGAAGCCCTTGGTTTCCGTATTGTTATGATCATCTTCGGTGTGATCGGCTGCCTGGTATTTTTTCTTCTGCTTCTTTAACACAAAAAGAACGTGTTATGGTACAGGCGGAAAAAGTTAGCCTGAAAGCAAACATTTCCTGTCTGCTTCACAATGGCCCGTGGAAATTATTTGCGCTGAACATTGTATGGTTTTTTCGGCGGATATGTAATTCAGGCAAGTGCAGTTATTTACTATTTTACCTATGTAGTACAGAACACCAGCATGGTTCAGATCGTTGCCACCATTACAACACTGGTGCCAATTGTAACCAACCTTCTGGCTCCATTCCTTGTAAAGCTTACAAGCAAGAGAAACCTGATGATCGGGGAAGCATGGTACATGCAGGCGGTCTTCTCATCATCTTCTTTGGGGGTACCAATGTTCCGGTGCTGATCGGCGGTGCAGTGGTCGCAGCAGCCGGATACGGTCTGAAAGGAAGCATGCACTTTGCAATGCAGCCTGACCCGGTTGACTATGGCGAGTGGAAGAGCGGTGTAAATACAGCGGGAACTCTTTCCGCAGTAAACGGATTTATTGGAAAAGTGGGCATGGCAATTGCCAGCAGTATTGGTGCAGCACTGCTTCAGTTCGGCGGATTTGACGCAGTTCTTTCCGTACAGTCTGCAACTGCACAGAGCTACATCACAACCATGTACATTTGGGTTCCCATCGTGATGAACATTGCAACAATTATCACCATGATGTTCTATAACCTTGATAAAAATTTACCCCCGCAGATCATCAAGGAATTAGATGAAAGAAGAGCAGCATAATCCCTGAAAGGAGACATTAGAAGATGGTAAAATTAAACGTGAAAATCGTGTCCATGCAGGATGCCGATAAATTTAACAAAATCTGCAGCAAATTTGACTGCGACATGGATCTGCAGAGCGGAAAATATTATGTGGACGCCAAGTCCATCATGGGAATTTTCAGCCTGGACCTGAGCCAGCCGCTGGTGCTTAACGCAGATACAGATGATGAGCAGAAGGTGCGAGAAGCATTTGCGGAATTTGTTCAAGAAGCATAATTGCCAGACGAAAACCGATTATTGCCATAATCCCATGCGCCCCGGAAATCATTCCGGGGCGTTTGCTGCGTTGAAAAAGAATGCCGCCTGAACTTTGTTCTGTTATGTTTGTATGGCTTGACATTTTTTACAGACTGTGCACAATAACAGTATAAGTAAAGTGCTATTTATAAAAATAAGGGGGTATCAATGAAACTTACAGAAAAACGCTTTAAATACACATTCTTCACAAGTATTTTTCGTAGGTCTTGCGGCACATTTATTTGCACTTACCAATGTACTGCAGAATTACGATAATATCTCACAGACACCAGTGGGTGTTGGAACAGGTGTTACATCAGGAAGGTGGGTAATTGAGTTATTGTCCCAGCTTCATATAAAGTACGGCGTGAACTATAATATTCCTATGGTGAACGGGCTGATTGCCATTTTTCTTTTATCCGTGAGTGTCTGCCTGATCATCGATGTACTGAATATTCAGTCTGTACCGCTTTGCTGTGTATTTGCAGGAATTTTTATCAGCTTTCCTGTTGTTACCAGTTCCATGTTCTTTATGTATGTGGTGGAATATAATTCCCTCGCAGCATATTTTTAGCAGTCCTGGCCGTCTGGGTGGCCAGAAAATACCATTGGATCGGTCTCGTCGGCGGAACTCTTTGCCTTGCAGTATCCCTTGGAATCTATCAGGCCTATCTGCCAATGACTGCAAGTTTGTTTGTTATTTTGCTGTTAAAAGAGGTTCTGTCGGGTAAATCCAGATGGCTTACGGTACTTTGCAGAGGAGTTCTTGATCTTTTTACTATGATTCTGGGATTTGCAGCATATTATGGCTGTATGAAATGGAATTTGGCAAAACACGGCGCCGAATTGTCTGATTATCAGGGAATTAATAATATGGGAAATATTTCTTTACGCAGTCTTCCGGGACTTCTGAAGCGTGCGGTGGGAGATATCGTAAAGATGCCATTCATTGATTATTATGGAATTTCATCTACAGTTGTTGTCAGAATCGCAATTGTGATTCTTGCAATAATTTCATTTGTGGGGATTGTTTATCTGCTTTGGGCAAAGAAAGCCAGAGTGAGCCTGATTTTAGAATGTATTTTGCTGTGCATGATTTTTCCATTGGCAGTAAACTGCATCACCATTATGTGCTCTGAGAGCGAAATCTATACCATGATGGTATATGGCTCTGTTTTCATTTTTCTGGTGCCGGTTATGGTTATGGATCTGATCGTTCAAAACGCAGATGTGAAAATCAATAAGCTTTCCCGCCGAAAGCTGTATCTGTATGGACGAAACAGCGTAGCAGCACTTCTGATTCTGGTCACGGTTCAATATGTCTGGCTGTCCAATGGAAATTATATGGCAATGTATTACAATACAGAACAAACCAAAGCATATTTAAGCTCCATGCTGACACAGGTACGAATGACGGAAGGCTTTAATACCTCTCTTAGCTGGGCGTTTATTGGAAAAGTATCGGATGAGACCTTTCATAATCAGTGGAAGGACTCCAATAAATTCCACTATGGAGGCAACGGAGTTACAGAAGAAAAACCGCTTGTAAACTATTATTCCAGAAAATCCTGGTTCTGGCATTACATGGGATATGTACCAAACCTTGTTGACAATGACCAGGTAAAAGAACTGAGAAAAGATCCTTATGTAAAAAATATGCCCTGTTATCCGGATTACGGATCAATTGCAATCTATAAGGACACCGTTATTATCAAGTTATCTGACTAAAAAGCTATGAGTTAAAGCAGTGATTTCATGTGAGCATGGAGTTGCTGCTTTTTTTTGTTGTAAAATTCGTAAAAAGGTCAGTATTTCATCTCAAAAAAACAATTGGAAAACACCTAAAAAGAGGTAAAAAGTAAACCCATCGAAGGAAGAGTACCGAAAGGAGAAAAAGAATTATGCCAGAAGTAAGCATTGATTTAAATATGGTTCGTGTAACCAACGATGATTTTGTAAAAAAAGCAGAGGCCTGCGCACCGAAGCTTCAGGAGACCGTTGTAAAGCCAGTTTCTATCGTGGATGTTGTAAAAACAGAAAACATATATCCAGATGTAGTTGTCAAAAGACTCCATTGAAAATCTTTCCAGCTACCATCTTGCCAAAGGGGACAAGCTGTGCCTGGACTTTGGAGATCACCAGGTTGGATATGTAACTCTGAAGCTTGCTTCTGTAGGAAGCCCGCAGGACTCACCTGCATTTTTCCGTCTGAAATTCGGAGAGATTGCAAAAAGAGATGACGGAGGATTCCGCAGACTATGACGGATGGATCAGCCGCGGATGGATCCAGGAAGAATTTATTCATATTGATGTGCTGCCAGCAGAACTGAAGCTGCCAAGACGCTATGCTTTCCGCTATCTGGAAATCGAGGCAATCGATACTTCCCTGAAATGGCAGATGGTTGTGGAGGATGTAACCTGTGTCAGTGTTTCTTCTGTAAACATGGATCAGGTAAAGCCTATCAAGAGTGATGACGAAATGATCCGTACACTGGACAAGGTCAGCCTGCGTACTTTAATGAACTGCATGCAGTCTGTATTTGAAGACGGCCCGAAACGTGACCGCAGACTGTGGCTGGGAGACCTGAGACTTCAGGCACTGGCAAATTATGATACATTTAAAAACTATGACCTGGTAAAAGATGTCTGTATCTGTTTGCAGGACAGACAAAGGACAATGGACAGGTAAGTGCCTGCCTTTTCACAGAACCGAAATTTATTGTGGATGATACCTTCCTTCTGGATTACTCCATGTTCTTCGGAGCCGCACTTCTTGATTACTATAAGGCTTCCGGTGACATGGAGACTCTTCGTGACCTGAGCAAATGTGCTTACCGCCAGATGGAGCTTGCAGGAAAACAGTTTGACGAGAAAGATCTTCTGATCTGCGGCGAAGGCTTCTGGGCATTTATCGACTGGACTGATGGCCTGGACAAGCAGGCTGCGATGCAGGGCGTATATATTTATTGTGCGAAAAAAGGTACGTGAAATTGCTGAAATCCTTGGGGATACCGAAAAAAGCAGCAGAGCTTGCAAAGGAAGAAAAAGCCAAAACAGAAGCAGCAAAAAATATCTTCTGGATTCTGAAGCCGGACTGTTTGTAAGTGGACCGGACAGACAGATTAATTATGCAAGCCAGGTTTGGATGGTACTTGCTGGTGCAGTAGACAAAGAAGACGGCGCACAGATTCTTGAAAAAGTAACAGACATGAAGCCGGAAAAAGGAATGGTTTCTCCGTATATGAACCATCATTATGTAGAAGCACTTCTTCTTTGCGGGAAAAAAGAGCAGGCTCTTGACTATATGAAATATTACTGGGGCGGAATGATCAGCCACAGGGCAGACACCTTCTGGGAGCTTTATAATCCAGAAAATCCGGCAGAGTCTCCTTATGGAAGCAGTATTGTTAACAGCTACTGCCATGCGTGGAGCTGTACCCCGACTTATCTTTTGAGAAAATATTTTGCCTGAGGAGGAAATAATTATGACACGTGTTTTAAAAGAAAGAACTTTTTTCAGGAACCACTAACCCGGAAGCTGCGTCATGGGAGAATGAACATCGCCAGATAGCAAGAGAAGCAGCAGATGAGGGAATTGTTCTTCTGAAAAATGAAGACCAGATACTGCCTCTGAAACCGGGAAGTGCAGTCGCTGTTTACGGTGCAGGCGCAGGCAGAACAATCAAGGGTGGAACTGGCTCCGGTGATGTAAATGAGCGTGAGAACATTTCTATCTGGCAGGGGCTGAAAAATGCAGGTTACCAAATCACCAATGAAGACTGGATCAGCAGCTACGATCAGATTTATGAGAAAGCCCGTCAGGACTGGAAAAATGATATTAATGCAAGAGCCAGCCAGACTGGCGGCGATGTGATGGACTTTTTTTACGGTTTACAGCACAACACCTTTTATTATGCCAACTGGTGATCCTGTAAAAGGTACCGAAAGCTGATGAAAGCACAGACACTGCAATCTATGTACTGAGCCGTGTTGCAGGAGAAGGCGCAGACCGCAATGCAGATAAAGGAGATTACTATCTGAAGGATGATGAGCATCAGATGGTGGCAGATCTTTTGCAAATATTACAAAAATGTTATTATTGTTATCAATGCAGGCGGACAGGTGGACCTTTCCTTTATGGATGAATTTTCCAATATCAAAGCACTTCTGGTGATTGTACAGCCTGGAATGGAAGGTGGAAACGCTTTTGCGGATGTTATTTCCGGTAAGGTAAATCCATCTGGAAAGCTGGTGGATTCCTGGGCATATAAATATGAGGATTATCCAAGCGCAGCTACTTTTTCCCACAATAACGGTAATGTGGAAAAGGAGTTCTATGAGGAAGGACTTTATGTAGGATATCGCTATTTTGATACATTTGGAATTCCGGTTCGCTATGGCTTTGGATACGGACTTTCCTATACCACATTTGAAATTCAGAATGCGTCAATAAAAAAAGAACAGACAAATCTTCTGAAGGTTTCCATGTCTGTAAAGAATACTGGTGCTGTTGCTGGAAAGGAAGTTGTACAGGCATATGCGTCCTTACCTGGTGGCTCCATGGAAAAGAGGCACATCGTCTGATCGCATATGCAAAAACAGAACTGTTACAGCCAGGAGAGGAACAGAGCATCACGCTGGAAATCCCGGCAGAATGCTTAACCTCCTATGATGAGAAAAAGCAGCATGGGTTCTGGAAAAAGGATTTTATGGAATCTTCCTTGGAAACAGCCTGGAAAGTGCCAATTTGACATTCGGGCTGCAGCTGGATCAGGATGCAGTTCTGGAAAAAGTGAAGAATCTTTTTTCCACTAAAGGATGCATTAAAAGAATTAGAGCAGCCAGCAGGTGCAACCTGTAAACGTGAAGCTGTACAGGCTGCGCTTGCCAGGTCAAAGCAGCTTCCGGTTCTGGAACTGAAAGCTGCTGAGTTTAAGACAAAGGAAATTGTATACCGTAAGAACAGTGAACTGGCTGCATCTGAGGCAATGGAATTTGTAAATACCCTTTCCGTGGAAGAGCTTATTAATCTGGCCGCCGGTGATCCTGGAAAAGCACAGGGTGGAAACCTGGGGAGCAGCTGGAATTTCCGTACCAGGCTCCGCAGGTGAGACACATAGATGTGCTATTGACAAAGGTCTGGCAAGTATTGTTCTTGCAGATGGTCCGGCTGGCCTTCGCCTTATGAAATATTACAATGTAAATGAAGGCAAGATCATTTCCATGCCGTTTGAATTCAGTCTGGAAGGCGGCCTTTTCTACAATGGTCCTACTGAGTTTCCTGGTGACAGATATTACCAGTACTGTACGGCAATTCCAGTGGGAACCATGCAGGCACAGACCTGGAATACAGCCCTGATTGAAAAAGTGGGTGCTATGATCGGAAAAGAGATGGAGCATTTCGGAGTTACCTTATGGCTTGCTCCTGGAATGAATATCCACAGAAATCCTCTTTGCGGAAGAAACTTTGAGTATTATTCCGAAGATCCGTATGTGGCAGGTACCATTGCAGCTGCCATGACAAATGGCGTACAGTCCAACTATGGATGCGGAACTACCATCAAGCATTTTGCCTGCAACAACCAGGAAGACAATCGTATGGGCTCTGACAGCATTGTTTCTGAGAGAACCATCCGCGAACTTTACCTGAAGGGCTTTGAGCTTGCAGTGAAAGAATCCCAGCCTCTTTCCATTATGACAAGTTATAATCTGATCAACGGCGTTCACGCTGCCAACAATTATGATCTTTGCACAGAGGTGGCAAGAAATGTGGGGCTTTGGCGGTGCCATCATGACCGACTGGACAACAACTGAACGTGATGACAGCTGTACAGCTTCTGGCTGCATGCGCGCCGGAAACGACCTGGTTATGCCAGGCTGCTTTGGCGACCATAACAATATGAAAAAGGAACTGGGAAGCAGGGACTCTGAAGCTGGAGGATCTGAAAGCCTGCATCGCAAGGCTGGTCAGCGTAATCTGGAAACCAATCAGTATGAGGAAAAATTAAATAAATTTTTTATATAAAGGAACCCCCGGAGACATATGGTGCCCGGGGGATTTTTTTACGAAATATTCATTGATTTAGAGCGTGCAACCAAAAAATCATTTCCGCAATTTGCACGCCCCACTTTGCAGTATATTTTACACGAATTCAGTTGCCGTAGCTGGAATGAGAAGAATTCTATTCATCCCATCCTTCATACAACCGTATATTCACCTGAATATTCCGCACTACATCGCCCTCTTCCAGTTCCATGTCGTCAGGGTCGGTAATGGGCGGGAGTTCCGGGACTTCTTCGGAAAGCTCTACTGAGATCCAGTCGAAAGCAGCGGCGTTGGCATTTTCGATGGCTTCGTCTAAGGTGTCACCTTCTCCGAAGCAGCCCTCCAGGTCGGGGAAAGTTCCCTTGTAGCGGCCGTCTTCGGTTTTCTTAAAAACTGCAGGATATATAAATTTCATAATAAACCTCCCAGGAAAATAAAGTAGTAAAATTCATTTTTAGAAATATTATAAGCGTTTAAGTCCGGAAATACAAGAGATGAAACAGTAAGATATTTATGTTTGCATTTAAATGGAAAAAGGAACGGGATTGTAAAAGCTACTGTAAAATGATATTCTTACATTTAAAGATAGTTTATACAATGCTGTTGAAGGCCGATAGTATTTTAGAAAATGACTGCGGGAGGCAAACTATGGAGTTTCAGCATGAACTGATCATTCCTAATGAGGGGCTGCCGTTTAAAATATTTTTATTTGAGGGTGGACAGGGCCATTATGAGAGAGAAGCACTGGCACACATCTATCGAGATTTTTGCCGTGCTGAAAGGCAGACTGACGTTTTTTCTGAATGATGAGGAATATCCATTGGAGGCGGGTGAGCTGATTATTATCAATTCTAATGAGATTCATTCTATTTATGCGCCGGAAAAAAAATGAAACCGTAGTCCTGCAGATTCCGCTGAAGCAATTTGAAAAATATTTTACTGCACAACGCTTTATCCGTTTTACAAGCGCAGCCCGGCTGGCAAAGGATAAGAATACGAAGGCTCCGGATAACCGGAAACTGGCATTTTTATAGAAGAATTGCACAAGGTATACCAGGCCAGGGAAGAAGGCTGGGAATATCGAACTATGGCATTATATTATAATGTTTTGTACCTTATGGTAAAAGATTATCGTGAAAACTAAAGCAGAGCAGGCGGAGATTCAGGATAGCCGTCGCCTGGATGCTTTGTCAAAAATTACCACTTATATGCGGGAGCATTATACCGAAGACCTGAAGCTTTCGGACATGGCAGCCCTTTTTGGATATTCCGATGCTTATTTGTCGCGAATGTTCAAAAAGTATGCGAAAATCAATTTTAAGGCGTATTTGCAGGAAATCCGCATGTCCTACGCCTACAGGGAGTTGAGTAACACAGAGAAAACCATCAGTCAGATTGCTTTGGATAACGGATTTGCAAACAGCCGGGCCTTTTTCGGGGAGTTTCAGAAGAAGTACGGGATATTGCCAAGTGATTTCAGGCAAAAGCTGGCAGATAATAAAAGGTCAAAAAAAAGTGCTATACATAAGACAAGAAAACCGTCGAAAAGCATGCCAGGATATGGTATGCTTTTTTTCAACTTAAGGAGCTTGCGGAAAAGCTGTGGAAGACCGCTGGTTCTGAAATTTTGAGTGTAAGCCTGTCGGCATTCTGACAGGTGAAAAAGGAGGTTAATTGTGAAGATTCAGAAAGTAACAGATCCGGCATTCCGCAAATACGGACAGGTGCTGGAGGGATACGATTTTACAAGCCTTATTAAAGAAATGAAGCACACACCGGTTCCCGAGGATGTAATTTATGTTCCGTCAGTTGAGGAACTGGAAGCACTGGATGTTATGAAAAATTGCAGAACAAGGGCTACGGCGGACTGCCTATCCAGATCGGATACTGCAACGGACATAACAAGAAATTAAATGCAGTGAGTATCACCGCAATTCCGAAATCAATGTTGCAGTGACAGACCTGGTATTGCTGATCGGACATCAGCAGGATATTGAGCCAGATCATACATATGACGACACATCTAAGATCGAAGCATTCCTGGTACCTGCAGGAACCGGAATCGAGGTATACGCTACCACACTTCACTACGCACCATGTCATGTGAATGAGGGCGGTTTCCAGTGTGTTGTTGTACTTCCGAAAGGAACTAACACAGACCTTACTTTCCAGACTGAGAAGACCGGAGAGGACAGTCTGCTGACAGCTAAGAACAAATGGCTGATCGCCCATGAGGATGCGAAGATCGAAGGCGCATTCAACGGACTGAAGGGTGAGAACATCACAATCGACTAAGTTTTTCAAATTAATTATAGCAGTCAAATAATAAGAAAATTTAAATATGGAGGAATACCTATTATGAACAATATACCTGTAGTAAAACTTGGATTAATCGCAGTAAGCCGTGACTGTTTTCCGATTCAGCTTTCTGAAAAGAGACGTGCAGCAATCAAGGAAACTTATATAAGGGTGAACTTTATGAATGTCCTGTGACTGTTGAGAACGAGAAGGATATGGAGAAAGCTCTTGAAGATGTAAACAAAGCAGAGTGTAATGCGCTGGTTGTTTTCCTTGGAAACTTCGGACCTGAAACTCCTGAAACTCTGATCGCAGAGAGATTTGACGGACCTTGTATGTATGTAGCAGCAGCAGAAGGTGACGGTGATATGATCAACGGCAGAGGTGATGCTTACTGTGGTATGCTTAACTGCTCCTACAACTTAAAAATGCGTCATCTGAAAGCATATATTCCGGAATATCCGGTAGGAAGAGCTGATGACATTGCGAAGATGATCGCTGATTTCGTACCGGTTGCACGTGCAGTCATCGGTGTCAGCAATCTTAAGATCATTACTTTCGGACCACGTCCACAGGATTTCTTTGCATGTAATGCACCGATCTAAGGGTCTTTATGAACTGGGCGTTGAGATCGAAGAAAACTCCGAACTTGATCTTCTCGTTGCTTTCAAAGAGCATGAAAACGATCCTCGTATCCCGGAAGTTTGCGCAGATATGGCAAAAAAGAGATGGGCGAAGGCAGATACTATGCTGACCTTAGCGAGAGAATGGCACAGTTTGAGCTGACTCTTCTTGACTGGGCAGAAGCTCATAAAGGGTGCAAGAAAATATGTTGCATTTGCTGATAAGTGCTGGCCGGCATTCCCTTCCCAGTTTGGATTTGAACCCTGCTATGTAAACAGCCGTCTGGCATCCCGTGGTATTCCGGTATCCTGCGAGGTAGATATCTACGGAGCACTCAGCGAGTACATCGGACTTTGCATTTCTCAGGATGCTGTTACACTCCTTGACATCAACAACTCTGTTCCGCAGTACATTTATGATGAGGACATCAAGGGAAGATATGATTACAAGCTGACAGATACATTCATGGGCTTCCATTGTGGAAATCCTCCTGCATGCAAGATGTGTGATTCCAGAGCTGTTAAATATCAGCTGATTCAGCACAGACTTCTTGAGCCGGCAGGATCTGAACCAGACTTCACAAGAGGAACTCTTGAAGGTGACATCGCTGCTTCTGATATTACATTCTATCGTTTACAGTGCAATTCCGAGGGCGAGCTGGTAGCTTACGTTGCAGAAGCAGAAGTATTGGATGTACCGACAAGATCATTTGGTGGTATCGGTATCTCGCTATCAAAAAAATGGGAAGATTCTATCGTCACGTACTGATCGAGGGCAACTATCCGCATCACGGAGCAGTTATGTTCGGACACTACGGAAAAGCATTCTATGAAGTAGTGAAATTCCTTGGACTTGATGTGAAGAAGATCGGTTACAACCAGCCGGCTGGTGTAAGATATCCAACTGAGAATCCATGGGGCTAATTAATCAGTAACGTTAATAATTTATAGGCGAATATAAAAAACGGCCGTACCGTGGGCTTTATGCGGTACGGCTGTTTTGGAGGAGGACAAAATGTATTATATCGGTATTGATCTTGGTACTTCCGCTGTAAAACTTCTTCTTATGGAAGAATCAGGAAAAAATCTGTAACATCGTATCCAGAGAATATCCCTTATTTTTTCCACATCCGGGCTGGTCGGAGCAGAATCCGGAGGACTGGTACACCCAGAGCATGGCGGGAATGAAGGAACTGACTGAGGGAATCGACCGCTCACAGGTTGCTGGAATCAGCTTTGGCGGTCAGATGCATGGCCTGGTAACTCTGGACGAAAATGATCAGGTGATCCGTCCTGCAATTCTCTGGAATGATGGACGTACCTCTGAGGAGACAGATTATCTGAATAATGTGATAGGCAAGGATAAGCTTTCCCAGTATACTGCAAATATTGCGTTTGCTGGTTTTACAGCACCGAAGATCCTGTGGATGAAAAAAAATGAACCGGAGAAAGTTTGAAAAAATCGATAAGATCATGCTTCCAAAGGACTATCTGGCATATCGTCTAAGCGGCTCCTTCTGTACTGATGTTTCTGATGCATCCGGTATGCTGCTTCTTGATGTGAAGAACCGCTGCTGGTCATAAGGAAATGATGGAAATCTGCGGTGTGAAGGAAGAGCAGCTTCCAAAGGTTTATGAGAGCTGGGAGGTTGTAGGTACACTGAAGCCGGAGGTGGCGTAAAGAGCTTGGTTTCTCCGAGAATGTGAAAGTAATCGCAGGAGCAGGTGACAATGCGGCAGCAGCTGTTGGAACCGGAACGGTTGGCGATGGCCAGTGCAACATTTCTCTTGGAACATCTGGAACTGTATTTATTTCCAGCAAAATTTTGGCGTAGACGAAAACAATGCACTGCATTCTTTCTGTCATGCAGATGGAAGTTATCATCTGATGGGATGTATGCTGAGTGCGGCTTCCTGTAACAAATGGTGGGCAGAGGAGATTCTTAGAACCAAAGGATTTCGCGGCAGAGCAGGCACCGATCACAAAGCTTGGAGAGAACCATGTTTCTTCCTTCCATACCTGATGGGAGAGCGTTCTCCTCACAATGACCCGGATGCAAGAGGCGTATTTTTTCGGAATGTCTATGGATACCACAAGAGCAGATATGACACAGGCTGTTCTGGAGGGGTTGCGTTTGCACTTCGTGATTCCCTTGAGGTTGCCAAGAGCCTTGGCATCAAGATCGAGCGTACCAAGATCTGCGGCGGCGGAGCAAAGAGCCCGCTGTGGAAAGAAGATCATTGCAAATGTGATGAACATTAAGGTGGATGTCCTGGAAGTGGAAGAGGGACCGTCCCTTGGCGGCGCTATGCTTGCAGCGGTAGGCTGCGGCGTTTTCCCGGATGTTGAGACAGCAGGCAAAAAACTTGCCAAAGTAGTAGATACCGTAGAACCAACTCCGGAACTGGCTGCCAAATATGAGGAAAGATACCAGAAATTCAGACAGCTGTATCCGACAATGAAACCATTATTTAAATAAGAATATGGAAGTTTAAGATTAAACAAAAAGCAAAACAGAGCGGTGCGTTATGACCGCTCTGTTTTGCTTTTTGAGAACCTTATAGAACAAACTTTTCCAGAACCTCAGCCACTCCGTCTTCATTATTCGTATGCTTTGCAACATAGTCTGCATACTGCTTTACCCCGTCTGGGGCGTTGGACATGGCCGCGCCCAGGGCAGCGTAGCGGATCATGGGGAGGTCGTTGAAACCGTCGCCAATGGCAATGGTTTCGGCAGGGGAAAAGCCGTAGAGTTCTCAATCCTGTCAATGGCAGCGGCTTTGGACACCTTGCTGTTGAAAAAATTCCAGGTAAAAAAGGCTTGGAAGTGCAAAAAGTAACATTCTGGAAATGGGCTGCACTGCGCAGCTCTTTTCTATTTGCTGAATTTTCTCCACATCATCATACCACAGGATTTTGGTAATGCCTTGGGAGAGAAGCTGTTCTATGGAGGGAATGGGAAGAGGCGTTACTTTGGTTGCCTGGCTGTATTCGTGGATGCGGTCATTTAACTGGTTTCCGTATAATTTGTTATCAGACCAGATGCACATGGTAGTATCATAGCGGATGCCTGCTTCCAGGATTTTGCGGGCGTCATCGGATGCAAGCTCCTGGCGGTAGAGGATTTTTTCTGTTGCAGAATCCAGGATCATAGCGCCGTTGTAGGTGATCACAGGCCCCTGAATGCCAAGCTGCTTCTGGTAGCGGGATACGCCCTGAATGGGACGGCCTGTACAGATGGAAAAAATCAGCCCTTTATCCACTGCCTGGCGGATGATTTTGACTGTATGTGGAGTGATCTCATTAGAATCATTTAATAAAGTGCCGTCCATATCGGCGGCTGCAAATTTGTATTTCATAGTATTCTCCTGAATCGAGCCTGTTTGAAAAATCATTTTTTTAATGGCCTTATGTGTCTTTGGTGATGCAAATAATTATACGATACCTGTGACCTCTCTTCAACTGCTTTTTACATGTATAAAGATTGCCCGGGCAGGATTTGCCTGGAGTTTACGAAGTGCCTGGCAATCACTTTTGGACTGTTTTTGTGCAAAGAAATTGTCTGGAAAATGTTGACGGACAGGGATAATATATGAAATTTAAGGCGGCATCCAGAGAAACGGTTGTGAAGCGCCTGCGGAAACGAATCGAACTTCAGGAAGAATCCAGCAAACGGGTCAATATGGAAGCGTGGCGGAATGCTCTGTATAAAAGAAGCGAATATGATGAGCTTACAGGCGTGCTGAACCGACGGGGCATCCGAAAATATATGGTTCAGGCATTTTCTGATGCAAAAGCTGTGGAGAATAAATTTGCCGTTTTGATCATTGATGTGGACTTTTTCAAAGAATATAATGATACTTATGGGCATGTAGCAGGGGATGAATTCCTGCTGGCAATCGGCGGATCCCAGATTATGTCAGTTATGGAAGCGGCGGATAAGGCGCTCTATGATTTGAAGAAAAATTCTAAAAAATGGCTTTGTAATCGTAGAATCCTCCAGGGAGAAGAAAATGGATAAAGAAATTGAAAAAAAAAAAGTGCGAGAAAGTAATTGAATACAGATTTTCAGATCCCAGAAAGGCATACAATATTTGCAGTGAAATTCTGGAGCATGGTATCAGCAATGAAGAAGCTTATGAGGTAGCATATGCCCGTCTGTACATGGGGGATACCATGTTTTCCATGGGCGAGTTCAGAAAGCTCTGGCTAATATAATGCTTGCAAAAAAGCTCAGGAAAAATATGGATATCAGGATCTTCTGATGAAAACCTATAATATTATTGCTATTATTTATGTAAACCAGGGAGATGACCTGTTGGGCCTGGATTATTATTATAAGTCGCTAAAAGCTTGCCCGCGAATGTGGTAACAAAGTGATGATGAGAATGGTGTATAACAATATTGGAGCTTTGCTGAATAACGCGGGAGACGCTGCAGGAGCGGCAGAATATTTTAAAAAGTATATGAACTTTGTCAAAAGAGGGAACAAAGGGATTCGAAAAAAATTGACAATAAAAGCAGTATCTTGTAAATCTTGCTGTTGGATATCTGGGGAAAAGAAATATAAACAGGCAAGAAAGTATCTTGACATGGCGTCTATGGAAAGTGACGGAAAATCCCAGGACTGTTGTTCGGCAGCAGAGATTAACAGAATAGTAGATTCTGTGCGTGTTTATGTGGAAACAGGAAATAAAGCTGCTGCAATCAAAGAAGCAGAGAATATACTGTCACTTCCGGAAAAAATTTTGAAGATGTAGAAGCGTTCCGGCATTTTATTTGTCTGGCATCCTGTCTGCTTCAGCTGGAATATTTTGTAAGCCGTTATGGAGGAGATGAGTTTGTAATTCTGGGTATTAATAAATCTGACGAAGAATTAAGAGACTTTATAGAAAAGCTGTTCTGCAATATTAACAGTGCGAAGATGCCTTTTCTTGATCATATGGTCTTCCAGCATGTGACTATTTCCATGGGAGTGGTAAACAAAACCGTGGAAAGTGGTTACAGCCTGGCTGAGTTTAT